>Ga0182027_10003295_pt1 | contig 25719 bp, 20 predicted proteins | sample 712E1DmetaG_FD_121300 | JGI IMG/M metagenome (GOLD analysis project Ga0182027, IMG submission 121300) | Permafrost microbial communities from Stordalen Mire, Sweden - 712E1D metaG (Illumina Assembly) | ecosystem: Environmental > Terrestrial > Soil > Wetlands > Permafrost | place: Sweden...
CAAAACCAGTTTTCCAGACAACATATACTGGGCCAGCCACCGTTTGTTCCGTTTCTAACTGCTTAAATGGCAGGCACTTGCGCTGGGCCAACAAACATCCAACCGAATTTCGTTATCATAGGTGTATTATGTTTCTGACCCGGATATTTCTGACATCCTCTTCGAGAAAAATCGGATATAATTTTTGAGCGAACCCTTGGTGTGGAATTTCTGTTGGGGCGGAAATTCTCGACTTGGCGCGGGGATTGGGTTAGCTTGACTTGCAAAGTGCGCCGTGTTCTTAAGAAAGGCCGTCCATGAAAAAGTTGCTGTTCCAGCTCCTGCTGCTCGCCGGTTTGATGGCGTGGGGCGCGGCGGGTTGCTCCAATCAGGCCATTGACACCGTTAAGCTGCAAAGCGCCTTTCAAACCGCTGATCCGGAGATGCGGGCCTACCTGGACAAAGGCGTCGCCGCGATCAGCGCCGGGAAGTTTTCCGACGCCTTGCCGGCCTTGCAGCATGTGGCATTCGCGGCCAAAATGAGCGCGGAGCAGCGCCTGATCCTGACGGACGCGATCAAGAAGGTGAAGGCCAAAGCCAAATGAGGGCCGCCGACTCAAACGGGTGCAGGACAGATTTTTTCGGCGTTACGGTAGGGCGGCGCTGCTGCGCCGCCCTAGAATTCAGGGCAGAGCGGCAGCTCCGCCCTACCAACAAGACGAAGAATTCTATCCTGCGCCCTCCTCAAACGTGCGCCTGTTTTAATTGGCCGGCGGACGTTGCATCTGCTATATTGTATTAAAGGAGATTCGCCAAATAGCATGAAAGCGAGACGACAGGCCTTTACCCTCATCGAGCTTTTGGTGGTCATCACCATTATCTCGATTCTGGCCAGCATGTTGCTGCCCGCGCTGGGCAAGGCGAAGGAAAAAGCCATCACGATTTATTGTGTCAATAATCTTCACCAACTCGGCATGGCCATGATGATGTACGGGGACGATTACAACGGACGCCTCCCTCTTTCCGCGACGCCCATCGCCTCGCAGGGCCTCGGCAAGTGGAACGGCGCCCCGGCTCCGTGGATGGCAGCGATGCAAAGCGAATACCAAAATACCAACGTCCTGCGCTGCCCGGCGCTCAACGCAAAATACCATCAGTCCGGCTTTAATTATTTCCTCGGTTCGCACGGCTTTACCTTTCTCGCCGGCGCCCCGGCCAGCGTCATTATGGGCGCCATCAACACGCCCTCCACTTACATCTTGTCCGGCGACTGCAATTATCCTTCCGACCCGGCGAACGCCGACCTGAACAACAACGACGTGGACACCCTTTTTACCAACCTGCCGCCGCCCATCCACAACAACCGCGTCAACGTCCTTTTCGCCGACGGCCATGCCAGGAACTACACCAAGTTCTTCCCGGGCGAAATGACCTTCTCCGCCAACAGCACGGGGATATCTTACAGCGGCGATTGAGAAGCGCCCGCCGCCGCCGGTTCCAGGCGCATCGGGCGGTCGTGGTCCAAATACGCGGCGCAGACCCGGAAGAAATCCGCCCGGGTGGCGGCGCGGCGGATGTCATGCAAAAAAGGTCCCGGCGGCTCCAGGCCCTCGCCGATGAAGTTCATGAATTTTTTCAGCCGTTGCACCCGGGCCGATTCCCGCGCGTCCGCCGTGGTCTGCGCCTCCCAAAGTTCGGCGACGTACGCCAGCACCTCCCGGCCGGTGGGCAGCGCGGGGATTGCGCCCCGCGCCCGTTGCCGGATCTGGCCGAAGAGCCACGGATTGCGAATGACCCCGCGCCCGATCATCAGGCCGCGCGCCCCCGTTTCCGCCAGGACGGCCAGCGCCTGCTCCGGGCCGTGGATATTGCCGTTGGCCAGCACCGGGCAGGCCAGTTGTCCGGCGGCGCGGGCAATGAGGTCGTAACGCACGCCCGGATGATACATCTGCTTGACAGTCCGCCCATGCACGGTCACCAGATCCACGGCGTGTTTGGCAAAGAGCGCCAGCAACGTGTCAAAACCCTCCGCCGACTCGTAACCAATCCGCGTTTTCACCGTGAACGGGATGGCGACCGCCTCGCGCAGCGCGCCGAGAATGGCGTCCATTTTGGCCGGATCGCGCAGCAGGCCGCCGCCGGCGCCTTTGCGGCATACAATCGGGGCGGGGCAGCCCAGGTTCAGATCAATCGCGGCGACCGGATACCGCTGCAAGGCGCGGGCGGTGCGCACCAGGGCGCGGATGTCGCTGCCGATCATCTGGGCGATGACGGGCCGGCCGGTGGGGTTTTGGGTGATCGAATCGAGAATGTATTTTTCCGGTCGCGAGTCGCCGTGGACGCGGAAGTATTCCGTCCAATAAAGATCGGCCCCGCCGTGGCGGGCCATGACGCGCCAGAAGGCCAGATCGGTCACATCCTGCATCGGGGCCAGCGCCAGGAGCAGGTCCCCGCTCCGGAGCAGGGTTTGGAAACTTTGAGCCACTAGAAAAGCTTGCATAATCCCGGCGCAATGGCCAGTATTCCAATGCGCGAAAGCACAATAAAAAGAAAGACCACAATGCACGACGAAAAAGGTTTGTTTTTGGTTTGCCGGAAGACTGGCAAAATTGTTGGCTTCAACCGCAACTGCGGCTGGGCCGGATGGCTGTTCCCGATCACCGGACTGGCCGCCTTAATCTGGTTCCTGGTGCGCGTCCTGCCCAAGCCCTCCCGGGCGGCTTATCCGTGCCAGCGGGTGGGCGCTCCCATTGCGCTGGGGGGCATCGTGTATTTGCTCAGTTTGTGCGGCTTGGTTTCAGCGTGGCGCTATGCCCGGAAGTTCATCCGCCAGCACCGCTTCGCGCTGGCATCTCTTTGCGTGGCGATTGGGCTGGCCTGCGCGTCGGTCGTGGTCCAGCGCAACCAAGCCATCGCGCTCGCCGAAAACACCGGCACCTTCACACCGTCGGACGGTCCCAATCAGCCCGTCGGCACCGCGCGCGGCATCAACCCGGGCCGGGTGGCCTGGGCCTACGACCTGAGCGCCTGCAATTGGGACGGCGCCTCCAAGTATTGGTTCTCCAGCAATTTCAACGACCAGGTCAAGATCACCAAGATGATGAACGAAGTCGTCTGCTCCGTGGCAGGCCAGTCCGCGGTGAGCAACGCCTGGGATGCCCTGTTCAAATTCAAGAACGGCGGCGCCGCCTCTTATGTCAAAGGCGAAAAAATCGCCGTCAAGGTCAACCTCAACAACAACGGCGGATACAACAATACCATTGACGCCTCGCCCCAGTCGGTCTATGCCCTGCTCGACGGCCTGGTCCATCAGTTTGGAGCCGATCCAGCGGACATCACCATCTGCGACCCGGCGCGCGAAAACAAATGCTCGGTGGTGTCGGACTATTGCAAAGGCGCGTTTCCGAAAGTCAATTATGATGCCAACTTGGGCGGTTTTACCCCCAACGTCTTCTCCTACTCCGCCCCCGGGCCGAAGGAGACCTCCCTGTCCACGACCATCGTCAAGACCAAATACCTGATCACCATGGCAATCTTGAAGCGCCATTGCACCCCGTCCGAAACGTATCACGATCCCTCGGACAAGACGGATTACGGCAACGCCTCGGTCACGATGATCTTCAAGAGCAATTGGGGCAACATCGGCAACAACCGCGCCAGCCAGCACGGCCTGCTCCATGACTGGGATTTCCCAATGGCCAGTTACAATCAATTGGTGGACATGTACGGGAGCAAGAACATTGACGGAAAAACAGTCCTGAACATCCTCGACGGCCTCTATTCCGGCGACCGCTGGAACAGCCAGCCGCACAAGTGGCAAATAGCGCCCTTCAACGGCCACTGGCCCTCCAGCTTCTTCGCCTCCCAGGACCCGGTCGCCATCGAATCAGTCGGCCTGGACTTCCTGAGATCGGAAATGCCGCTCATCAAGAACGCCGACCGCCATCTCCATGAAGCCGCCCTGGCGGACAAGGCGCCCTCCGGCATCGTCTATAAACCGGACGGCGTTCCGCTCAAGAGCCTCGGGGTGCATGAACACTGGAACAACGCCACTGACAAGAAATACAGCCGCAACCTCGGCACCGGCAATGGCATTGAACTGGTCACCATCAAGCCCGGCGCCGCCGCGGCCGACAACAACGACCCCGCCGCCGAAAGTTCCGTTGCCCAAAACGCCAACAACCGCTAACCGTCTCTCGTCAACAACAACAATCAATCAACATGAAAAGCGCATTCCTGAAACCCGCCCTGGCCGCCGTCAGCGCGGCTTTGGCCTTGAACGCATACTCAGCCGGGACAGCCCCGGCCGCGGCTGATTTCCCCAAAACCGGCCTGGAACTCTGGCTCTCCGCCGGCCAGGTCGAGCAGACCGATGGCTCGATCACCGTCATTAAGGACCTCAGCGGCAGCGAGAACCCCGCCCGGCGCGACCCTCCCGCGGCGACGCCGGCCGCCAATCCCTCCGTGACCAAGGACGCCGCCAGCGGCCAGCCGCTCCTGCACTTCACCGGCGCGAACGTTGCCTACGGCTTCAACCGCCTCACCAACATCGTCACCGCCTTCTGGGTCGTGAGCAAAGACCCCGCCTCCTTCGGGCAGAAGAGCGAGAAGTTCGTACTCGGTGACAAATCGGGCAACGACTTCCACGCCGGCTGGACCGACGACACCATCTTCAACACCGATGTCAACCCCCAACACCTCTCCAAGTTCCTGAAGGATGGCAAGACCTGGCTGAATGGGAAGGCGATGGATGCGACCAAGACGCCGTTCCCCAAGCAACTGTGCGTCATTTCCATCGTCAGCGCCGGCCCCGTCAGCGCCAGCCAACTGGCCCGCGACCGCAACATGGCCGCCCGCAGTTGGCAGGGCGACATCGCGGAAATTCTTCTCTACAAGGTGGCGCTCTCCGACGCCGACCGGCAGGCCGTGGAAAAATACCTGACTGACAAGTATAAAATCCAGTCCGCCGCGGGCAACGGGCCTGCATCCGTCCGTCTATATCCGGCGCCTCCGTATCCTGTGCCTCATAACATTTACGCCAGGCAATGGAGTCCGGCTTATTCCCGCGGGGCGGGAGTTACCCCGGAAGCCCGCCCGATTCCGGTCAGCATACAGTTCATGACAGCCGGCCCGGAGGCCCAGCCGGGCAACGGCCTGGCCCAGCATCCTTTCCTTTACGCGGGAGAATGGGATACGCGCAAAGCCCTCCAATCCATGTACATCGTTCGCGGCGGCAAGGTCGTCTGGCATTATTCCATTCCGCTCCACAACGGCGCGGGCGGCATCCAGGAATTCGATGACGCCACCCTGCTGGCCAATGGGAATATCATTTACTCCTGCATGTCCGGCGTCGGCGAAATTTCTCCCGAAAAGGACATCATCTGGCAATACCAGGCGCCGGCCAACACCGAAATGCACTCCATCCAATCCATCGGCAAGGATCGCGTTCTGGTCATGCGCAACGGCAATCCCGCCGTCGCCATGATCTTCAACACCGCCAGCAACAAGCTGGAGAAAACCATCCCCATTCCGACCACCGTCACCGCCACGCATGGGCAATTCCGCCACATTCGCATGACCCCGGCCGGCACGATTCTGGTCGGGCACATGGGCGAAGGCAAGGTGGTCGAGTATGACCAGGCCGGCAAGGAAGTCTGGTCCTGCAAAGCCGAGCACGTCTGGGAGGCCATCCGGCTGAAAAACGGCAACACGCTCCTGACCGGCGACGCCAGCCAGTACGTGCGCGAAGTCAATCCCAAGGGCGAAACCGTCTGGGAACTCACAAAGGCGGATGTCACCTTCAAGCTCGGCAACATCCAGTGCGCCAACCGCCTGGCCAACGGCAACACGGTGATATGCAATTGGATCGCCGGCGACAACGACACCTCGCATTGGCCGGGCACGGTGCAGGTCTTCGAAGTCAACCCCGCCAAGAAAGTCGTCTGGGAATTGTCGTCGTGGAAAGACCCCGACCTGGGGCCGGCCACCAGCATCCAGCTTCTCGACGAACCCGGCGCGCCGGAAGACCAGCAGCGTTGATTTCCGCCCGGGTTCCCCGCCGTCTTATGCGGATCCACAGAAGCTACCGGATTGATTTAGGAGCGCGGGCGTCCCGCCCGCCGTTTTCGGCCTCTGGCCGAAAACTCTCCCCTCCGAAAGCACCCGGCGGGACGCCGGCTGCGGCGACCGGGACGGTCGCGCTCCCAAATTCCTAATTCATGTTCACGACAGAAAAATCCAACCCTATGAAACCACAAGCCTCTCCATTCCAGGCGCGCTGGTCAAAACCCGCCGCCGTTTTCACCGCCCTGCTGATGGGCAGCCTGCCGGCCCTGTGCGCCCCGGCGCCGATCAACCGGCCCTTGAGCAATCCCGACGCCTCGAAGGAGGCGCAAAACGTGTACCGCTATATGTGCGGCATTTATGGCAAGGCCATCCTCGCCGCCCAGCAGGAGTCCACCTGGGTCAACAATAATCCCGACGACGAGATGGAATACATCAGCAAGACCACCGGCGGCAAACTCCCGGCAATCCGCGGGTTGGATTATATGGCTTACAACGGCGTGACCGAGCGCGCCATCGCCTGGTGGCAGAAGGGCGGCATTCCCACCATCTGCTGGCATTGGGGCGCGCCGACCAAGGGCACCGGCTACGAGGCCAGCAAGCTCACCATCAGCCTCGATGAGGCCCTGACCCCTGGAACCGCCTTGAACAAGGCCATGATGGCCGACCTCGACCGCACCGCTAAAGAATTGGTCAAGCTCAGGGACGCCCATGTGCCCGTCCTCTGGCGTCCTTTCCACGAAAACAACGGCGGCTGGTTCTGGTGGGGCAAGGGCGGCGCGGAGAATTTCAAGAAACTGTGGAAGCTCGAGTACAACTACTACACCCAAACCTACAAGCTCAACAACCTGATCTGGGTCTTTGGCTATTGCGGCAAGCCCGATGCCACCTGGTATCCCGGCGACGCCTATGTGGACATCGCCGGCGCGGACACCTATGGAAAAGGCACGCAGCATGCCATGTATGAAACCGTCCTCGGCATCGTGGGGACCAACATCCCCATCTGCTACCACGAGTGCGGGACCATCCCCGATCCCGACGCCTTGGTGGCCGACTCAACCCCGTGGAGCTACTTCATGACCTGGCATACCAGCTATATCAAACAGCAAAACACCCCGGAGAGCCTCAAGAAAATCTACAACCACCCCTACGTCATCACCCTGGACAAATTGCCCAACCTCAAGGACACCGGCCCCATCCCCGCCGCCGCGACCGTCCCTTCCGTCCCTTCCGTCCTTTCAGTCCCTTCCACCCCCGCCCCCGCCACCGGCGACAACGCCTACACCCCCCCCTTCGACGCCGCGAAGGCAGGCCTGTCCCCTCTATTCGACGGCAAGACCCTCAACGGCTGGGTCGGAAACCCGGAGTGCTGGAAAGTCGTTGACGGCGCCATAGTCGGTGTCAAAGGCGATCAGAACCTCATGACCGTCGGCGACTACGACAATTTCCGCATCATCCTTTGCACCCGGCAAGTCAACAAGCCCGACAACCACCAGGGCGTCGGCTTCTGGGGCCAGCGCCTGCCCGAGGGGAAATATGGCTACGGCGGCTGTCTTGATATCATGCCCCCGATGAACTGGATGTGGGATTACACCCGAAGCAGCGCTCAAGTCGGGAAATTTACCCTCACTAAGGACCTCGGTTTCAAACGCTCCGATTGGAACCAGGCGGAGATTCTTGTCAATCTCCCCAAGGCTTCGGTTCGCATGGCGGTCAACGGCATCGAGGCGGTCAACTACACCGACAGCGATCCCGCCCGCTGGAAGAAAGGCCCCATCGGCCTCCAGGCCCATTCCGGCAACCTGGATGTCCGCTACAAGGACATCTACATCGAAGTCGCCCCCAAGGAAGACCGCCTGATCACTGTCAAACAATAGCCCGTGAAGCCGACCCGCACACCTTGAGAAAAACATCAACCATTGGATAACGACACGTAGCGTCGAGCCTCTGGCTCGACAACCCCCGACCTCTTATGAAAAACATCAACTTCAAGCAATGGATTACTCCCCTGGCGGCCTCGGCCGTCCTTGTCACCGCACTTTCTCTCTCCGCCCAGGACTGGCCCCAGTGGCGCGGCGCCAACCGCGACGGCAAGACCGGCCCGTTCGCGGCCCCCGCCGCCTGGCCGGCAAGCCTGACCAATAAATGGAAAACTAATGTCGGCAAAAGCGACTCCTCCCCCCTCCTCGTCGGCGCCAACCTCTACGTCTTTGCCCGCCAGGGAACCGACGAAGTGCTCTTCTGCCTGGATCCCGCCACCGGCGACACCCGCTGGAAGTCACCCTATCCGGCCGACTACGTGGTTACAGGCCCGGCCAAAGATCATCCGGGGCCAAGAAGCACGCCCGTCTTCACCGCCGGCAAAATCTGCACCCTCGGCGTCGGCGGCATCCTCTCCTGCTTCGACGCCGCCAACGGCAAGATCCTCTGGCAAAAACACTCCACCAACGATTTCCTCGGCATTCAATACAAGACCGAGTCCGCCATGTCCCCCATCGTCGAGGATGGCCGCTGCATCGTCCATGTCGGCCCTAATACCAACGGCGCCGTCATCTCCTTCGACCTCGCCAGCGGCGCGCCCCAGTGGAAATGGGACGGCGACGGCCCGGCCAATTCCTCCCCCGTCATCATGACCGTCGGCGGCAGCAAACAACTGGTCATCTTCACAACCAAATATCTGGTGGGACTGAACCTCGCCGACGGCAAATTGCTGTGGCAGATCAACTATCAGGCCGTCCAGGGCGTCAACGGCACGCCCGTCGTCTCCGGCAACACCGTGTTCTTCACAGGCCAGGGCAAGGGGCTGGCGGCCATGAAGATCGAGCAACTCGACGGCGCTTTCACCGCGAATTCCATCTGGAGCACCCCGAAGTTCCCCGCCCGCTACACCACGCCGATCCTCAGGGACGGCTTCCTCTACGGCTCCTACAACGGACACCTCTTCTGCGCCAATGCCCAGAACGGGGAAGCTCTTTGGGACCAGGACGCCAAGCTGGGCGACTCCGCCGTCATTGTGGACGCCGGGCCGGTGATGTTCGCCCTCGGCGCCCGCGGCCAACTGCTCGCCTTCAAGCCCGAAACCACCTTCACCCAACTGGCGCGATACACCGTGGCCGCCACCGAAACATGGGCCCACCCCGTCGTCGCCGGCAACCGCATCTTCGTCAAGGACAACGAGACCATCGCCCTCTGGAGCCTCGACTAAGACGCCCTGTAGCGGCGGTCTATGACCGTCGCAGAATTGTACCCCTTATGAATTCAACATCCGCACATCTTCACCTCGCGTCCCTCGCCGCCGGACTGGCCCTGGGGCTTGTCCCTTTCACCGGACCCGCCGCGGAAACCAATCGCGCCCCGATGGCGCCCGCCAATGACGCCGCCCTGGTCGCCAGGGCGCGCAACGCCGCACTGGCAATCCAAAGACAATCCTGGGAACAGGGCGTCCTGGCCGTCGCGTTCGTGGAGCAAGGCGACGACGAAATGGCCGTCCAGATGGCCAAGGCTTCCATGATCCACCTCTCCAGGGAAGGTGTTCCCGCCGCCAGCGGCGGCGCGCCGGCGGACCCGCTCATGGCCGGCGAAGCCATCCTCCGCGCCGCCCGCCTCACCGGCGACCCGGCCCTCGGAAAAGCCATCACCAACATGCTCGATTTCGCCCTCAAAACCGGCCCGCGCGCCGCCGACGGCACCCTCTTCCACACCGGCCAGCAAATCTGGTCCGACAGCTTTCACACCTCGCCGCCCTTTCTCGCCGCCGCCGGCCATTACGACGAGGCCGTTCTCCAGATTGAAGGCCACTGGAAACGTCTCTGGAATCCCGACAAAAAACTGCTGTCCCACATCTGGGACGAACGGGGACAGCGGTTTCAGGACAAATCATTTTGGGGCGGCGGCCAGGGCTGGGCGGCGGCGGGCATCGCGCGCGTCATCCGCGCGCTGCCGGAAAATCGGAGCGCCGACAAGGCACGGCTGGCGGGCCATTTGAAAGAGTTGCTCGACGGCTGCCTGGCCCATCAATCCCCAAATGGTTTGTTCTACAACACGACGGATGATCCCAAATCATTCGAGGAGACCGACCTGGCCCAAATGCTGGCCTACGCGATTTACGAAAGCGCCCGCGGCGGCTGGCTCCCGCGCGAATACCTTGCCGCCGCCGACCGCATGCGCTCCGCCGCGCGGGCCAAAGTGGACACGGATGGATTTGTCCAGGGCGTTTGCGGCGCGCCCAATTTCTCCCGCCCCGGCATATCCGCCGAGGGCCAGGCGTTCTTCCTGATGATGGAAGCCTCGGCGGCAAAAATGGGGCCGGGCGCGGCCCCGTGAATGGAGGGGCGGTTTTGGCCGTCGGACGTGACTTGGAGAAGGCTGATTGCGCAGCACTGGGCGAAGCGCCATCGGCGCGACCTATTTGTAGAACCCATCCAGCCAAAAACCAAAACCCGCATCGCCTTTTGCTTGTCTCAAAACCCCTTGTGCGATTTAACCACGGGCATGGTGCAGGGAGTTCACGGCGGGGTGTATTCTGGTATCATCAAACCTATGAAAGACGAAATCCGAGCATTGGCCGACCGTTACGCTGCCGAGCTGAAACGCAACATTGACGAGCGTGTGGTTGACATGGAGCAGGACGACCGCTCGCACGTCCTCATTTATCAAGTGCTTGGCATCAGCAAGGACGAAAGAAAGCTGATTGACGTTTACCAAAACAAAGGACGTTTTCTCTACAAATATGCCGGCTCGTTTCTCGAAGAGGCGGCAAAGCTTTGCTTCAAGGCTAAGTTCCCCGACTCCGGTTCGGTTCGAGTTCCAAACACGCACGGCAAAAAGCCAAAACTTTTCGGCGTGGATTGTCTGGTGGGCAGTGATGCCTTGGAAATCAAGTGGCGCGATGCGACCACGGATGGCGACCACATCACCAAGGAACACACGCGGATGCAGGCCGTTCGTGATGCCGGTTACAAGCCAGTGCGCGTGATGTTCTATTACCCGAATCGTGACCAGGCCATCCGTATCCAGAGAACTCTGGAAAGCCTCTACAAAAGCGTGCAAGGCGAGTATCACTACGCGGACGCTGCCTGGGCTTATGTAAAACAACGCACCGGTGTTGACCTGCTTGGAATCCTCAAAGACCTGGCCGCAGAAAGGACGGCGCAACATGGCCAGTGAAGTCCGTCATGGCGATTGCCTGGAGATTGTTCGTGGCCTGGCCAGCGACTCAGTGGACTTGGTCTATGTTGACCCGCCATTCTTCACGCAGAAGATGCACTCGCTCGTCACCCGCGACCGCACGACCAAGTTTGAATTTAGCGACGAATGGAAATCGCGAGGGGAATATATCGAATTCCTGCGGGCGCGTTTGAAAGAGTTCCGTCGCGTCCTGAAAGCGACCGGCTCGATGTTCTTCCAATGCGACACGAGCGCCTCGCATCACATCCGCTGCCTGCTGGATGATGTTTTTGGCGATGAAATGTTCCGTTCTGAAATTATCTGGCAATACCGCCGTTGGTCGAACTCGCGGAGCACTCCGATGCCTTCGCACCAAAACATTTTCTTTTACAGCAAGTCGAACGATTACCAATACCACCAGCTTTTTGACGATTATTCACCCTCGACAAATGTTGACCAGATTCTTCAGCGCCGCCAACGCGACGAACACGGCAAAGCCGTTTATGTACGGGATGAGAACGGCAAGGTCGTTCACGACGGCCACAAGAAAGGCGTGCCTATCGCCGATGTTTGGGACATCCCGCTCCTAAATCCGAAAGCGAAAGAGCGCGTTGGCTATCCGACACAAAAGCCTATCCTGCTTCTTGAACGCATTATCGGGTTGGTCACATCGCCGGGCGACTTGGTGCTCGACCCGTTTACTGGCAGCGGCACAACCCTCGTCGCGGCTGAACTGCTTGGTCGCAACTCGCTGGGCATTGATATTGCCACCGAAGCCGTCCAGTTGGCGACGTTGCGGTTGGAGCAACCGTTCAAGACGTCATCCGAACTGTTCCGCAAAGGCCGCGAAGCTTATGTCCAGTCCGACGAAGAAGCGCTGGCTTACTTGCATGGCCTGCCGATTGTTCCCGTTCAACGCAATCGCGGCATTGATGCGATTCTCAAGATTGCACCCGGCGAGAATCCCGTCCTTATTCGAGTCCAGCGATGCGGAGAAAACTTGGCCGACGCTGCCGAGTCGCTTCACAGCGCAGGCCGGAGCAAACAGCCCGCGACTTTGGTTTTAGTCGTTACCGATCCACGGCAGCCCGCCGGATTATTCAATCTGCCACCAACGGATGTCGTGCTGGTTAATTCAACAGCCAGCGAGTTGGTTGAGCGATTGGCGGATAGAGGAATTGGCAAGTTGTAGCTGTGGCTTGACGGCTTCGCCAAGCACATGCGCGATGCGTTGCCCAAGGCGTCGTTCATCGGCTTAACCGGCACGCCGATTGAGAGCGGCGACAAGAACACACAGGCAGTGTTCGGCAATTACATTGACGTTTACGACATCCTGCAATCGAAGGAAGACAAGGCCACCGTGCCGATTTATTACGAGGCGCGGTTGGCGAAGATTGATTTGAAGCCGGAGGAACGCCCGAAGATTGACCCGGACTTTGAGGAAGTGACGGAAGACGCGGAGGAATCCACAAAGGAAAGCCTGCGCCGGAAGAGGGCGCAACTGGAAGCAATCCGCAATCCGCAATCCGCAATCCGCAATTGCCAGAACCCGCCCTCCCGCCAAACTATTTTCACTTTTGCACTTCTGCTTTTTTTGTGCCAAGGCCGCTTTTACCCGGACTTTGCAAGGCTTTTTTTGCGGTCCGAACCCCCCTTTTTCGACCCGCAAATCGTACCCACCGTGGGTAGTCGCTTTTTCCCAATCCATGCCATAATGCCCGCATGAAGGTTGAACATTTAGCAGGCAACGCCGGGACTGCCAGCCCGGACACCGATGGCCCGGCGCCTTCCGCCACCGCGAGACCTGCCTCCGGCCTCCAACGCGCCGGCCTCCCACATTCCCGCGAGCATCAGGCCCCGGCTGGAATGGAGATATTAAACGCAAAGGCCCAAAGGCGCGAAGACGCTATCCCGATCCTGAATCGGAACCTTCTTTGCAGTGCTATAGCCAAGAATCATGCAATTCCAACAATATTTTTGCCGCAAAGGAACGCAAAGATCGCAAAGACAAGGACTTATGTCGTTTTTTCTTTGCGATCTATGCGTTCTTTTGCGGCCAATTCGTCTTTGGTTGCGGCCCTGCCGCGCTGCGTTTTTGCGACTTGGCGACTTTGCTGCGTTAAAACGTCTTTTGTATCCGTGAAATCCGTGAAATCCGTGGTTCAAATCCGCAATCCGCAATCCGCAATTGCCAAAGTGTGTTTGGTCAAACCCGGTCAAGCCCAGTCAAACCTGGTCAAACCCGGTCATGCCCATTGGCAACATCTGCCGATGGGCCTGGGATTGGACCAGCCATCGGGCTTGGAAGATTTCTTCGCCTTCACGGTAGGGCAGAGCTGCCGCTCTGCCCTGAATTCTTGGGCGGCTCCCGATTCGGAATCGGGACGCTCTACCGAAGACACGAAGAATGTCGTCCTGCGCCCCCCAGCCATCCCACATATTGTGGTGTGCTTGCCAAAATGCCCAAGGTATGGTGGTTTATCGCTGCGGCGGGACAATCGGCGGACAGGACATTGCCAATTCCCGCATCCTGTCCAGTCAAACCGAGTCAAACCCAGTCAAACCATTTCCTCCAGGAACCCAACGGGGTGTTGGAGTGCTGGAGTATTGGGTTTTCCCATCACTCCACCACTCCACCACCCCATTCCGCCCTCCCACGCAATCCGCAATTGCCAAAGCGTGTTTGGTCAAACTTGGTCAAACCCAGTCAAACCCAGTCAAACCCGGATATTTCATAGTCTGGCAGGGCGAAGCTGCTGCTTCGCCCTAATCCAGGGCGGCTCCCGATTCGGAATCGGGACGCCCTACCGTACAGGGTGTGGCATGTTGTCCCCGGGGATATGAGATGTGCGGGCTAGACTTCGATGCTTTGGCCCGGTTCGGGCTGGAGGATTTTGATTTTGGGGTAATGGCCGCGGATTTGCTCCTCCACCCATTGGCGCGCGGTGGGGCTGCCGTGGCTCAATAGAACCGCGCGCGGCGAAACCGCGCCCACAAAATCCACCAGCGATTCGCGGCTGGCATGGGCGGTCAAATCGAAGTCCTCCATGATGCAATGGCGGCTCATTTCGCCGCCGCTGGCGCTGAACAGGAAGGGCACGCCGGGCTTGGAGGCCTTGAGGCGGCCGCCCGGCGTGTCCGGGTCGGCGTAGCCGACAAAGAAGATGGCCTGTTTTTCCTGGCCGGCCATGCGGAGCGCCAGGTCGTGGGCGGGGGTGCCCTCGGTCATCATACCTGCTGTCAAGACGAAAATGCGGCCGCCGTTGAGCTTCATGTTCAGGAGTTGCTCGCGTTCCAGCACGATGAGCTGCAGGGCCTCCGCCAGTTGCAACTCGGGGTGGCTGCGGTTGGCCAGGTGCGCCTTCAAATCGTAAGTCTCGGTGAAAACCCGGCCCAGGCCGCCGATGTAGATGGGCTGGCGCCGGAGTTGATGGGCGGCCATCATCAGGGCCAGTTGAGCCAGGATTTCCTGAGTGCGGCCCAAGGCGAAGGCGGGGATCAGGACGCAACCGCCGCCGGCCAAAACGCGCTCCAGGGCCTGGGCCAGCCGTTGGGCTTCGGAGTCGCGGGTGAAGCCTGGCGGCGTGGCGTGGTCGCCCCGGGTGGTTTCCATGATGAGAACGTCGGCCCGGATGCCGGAGAAACAGGCGGCTTTGAGGAGGGTCTGGTCGTGGAAACAGACGTCGCCGGTGTAAAAAAGCGACCCGGATTTGCCGCGGACCAGGATGCCGGCGGAGCCGAGGGCGTGGCCGGCGTCGTGGAATTGGAGGGTGGGAGAGGGCAGGCCGGCGCGAACTTTGGAGTGGGAGTCCCATTCGATTTGGCGGCCGTATCGGAAGGCCTGAAATTGCGGCTCCAGCTCCTCCAGTTCCGCGTGGGTGTAGAGGGGATAATCGCGGACGCCGGCTTCGTCGCGCTGGCGGATCATGACGTTGACGGAATTGTGGAGGACGCGGCCGAGGAGGAAGTAGCTCAACTCGGTCATGAGGATGTGGGCTTTTGGAAACTGGCGGCAGGCCACCGGCAGGGAGCCGACGTGATCGTGGTGGCAATGGGTCAGGGCGATGGCGTCCACGTCTTCATTGGCAATGGCGGAATAAAGGGGGAGGCTGGCGCGGCCTTCGCGTTTGGGATGGGCGCCGGCGTCCAGGAGCAGGCGGTTGCCGTCCATTTCCACCAACCAGGCGCTGGCTCCGATATCGGTGTCGGGATTGAGATTAACAATGCGCATGGGGGGGCGGGAGCGGCGTTAGCCTGGATATTTCATCTAGGGTCAAGGGCGGCGGAAAGCCAGCGGCGGCAAGCCGGAAGGGGGGGGCTGAAAAAAAATTGAACATTTGCGTGAGTTTCTGCGTCTTATAGGTGAGTTCTGAATTGGAACTGGGCGGGTTTTTGGTTTTCCCACCCGGTCATCTGTTCAGACTCAAGGGTTGGTTAGTTTGGTTGTTGGGAGGGCGGACGCTGCAATGGCGTCCGCCCTTTTTATTGGCCCGGCGGTGTTTTCTCCCGGAATCGAAGCGTTTTCGGTCATCATGGGCTGGAGATATACCGGTTCGGGCGGGTTTTACCAAGATAAAAGATAAGCGCCGGGGCGCGCAGGGTGCAGGACAAAAAGGTTACTGGGACAGGATGAAGAACTGGCGGGGCGCCGCCGGGATGAGGATGTTGGTGGACAGATTGAGGTTGCCGTTGGGATCGAAGCTGTTGGTCAATAACTTTGTCCACTGGCTGAATGGCCAGGCGATGTTGGTTGTGCCCAGCAACACATATTGTCCGTTCGCCACGCCATTGGTCGCGGTGAGGGTCAGCGCCGTTCCTCTCGCGGTGATACTGGTGATGGCCGGAGGAGGGTTGAGCACGGTGAACTGTTGCACCGCAAGCTGGCTCTGGTTTCCCGCGCCGTCCTGGGAGGTGGCCAAAAGCCGATAGACCCCCGGTGGGAGTTGGCCAAAGGAGACCGACCAGTTGGTGGCGCCAATGACATTGCCGGAAAAAAAGTTGCCGGCATAAGCGCCGCTCAACGCCACCAAGGTGCAAACCACTCGCGCCAGTCCGACATTATCCGATGCAGTGCCTGTAACGGTCAACGAGGTGCCATTGGTCAGGGCCTCATCGAGCGCCGGGAAAGAAATCGAAACCGTTGGCGGAGTGGTATCAATGCTTGGCTGTGTGATAAAAGCAAAGTTCGCAAAAAACAGGCTTGAATCCGCCGGCACGATCGCGCCGTGATAATTGACCGGCAGGTCGGTGAATGACGTTGCAGCCGGATTGAGATATACCTGGTCGTAGATGCCGTTGGTGAAGATGTTGTTGGTTGGAAGCGCGCTGAAGCCCGGCTTGTAGAAAACATTGGTGTTATTGAAGTAGGGGAGGACATTCGTGCCGCCCACCACCCGCCCAAAAACGGTAAAGGGGCCGCCGCCAGTGTTGGTGGTATCCAGATTGGGATTGTCCACCAGATTGAAGAAGAAGGCGTTCGCCGCTCCATTGGCGTTGCCGAGCGGCAGGGCCATGGCGATCGTGCCTTGCCGGTTGCTCACCGTCGGCCCAACAAAGAATTCACTGTCCACTTGCCACGGCAGCGGCGGATTGTTGACCTCGAAGTCCTGGACATAATACTGGTAGATGTTGCCCACCGACGGAGGGGGTGTGGAATTGGTCGTGTCTTGCGCCCACCAACCGCCGCCTTGCAAAACGAATCCCGGTATGAGCCGGTCAAAAAACATATTCGTGTACGCGCCCGAATATATATAGTGCAGGAAATTCTGCACCGTGGCCGGCTTGTCGTGGTCAAATAACTGGACCACCAAATTGCTGCTGCTGCCGTCCGCATAGGTCGAGATGGTCAACTGGAGGATCATCCCGGGCACGATCGTCAACACCGCCGGCGGCGTGCTGGTCACTGATATATGGTCCGCGGAGGTCACCACCACGGAATAGCTGCCCGCCTGATTGTTGGTCACGTTATCCAGGCTCAACGTGGCGTTGGTTGCGCCGGGCAGATTGTTCGTACCCGAAATGTTGGTCCCCGAAAACTGCCATTGGTATGCCGTCGCGTTGGTCGCCACGACCGTGAAGGCGGCGGCGGAAGCATTGTTGACGGTGAGGCTTTGGGGTTGGGAGAGGATGCCGGGGGTAACGGCGCCGGCCGTCAACGAGGCAAGGAAGCACCACGCATAAAAGATCTTGCGGAGGCATTTCATGAATTGCCACCGTGACAAATTCCAGTGGGAGGGTCAAGAACCATTTGAAATCATTTGAAATCTCCGCGGTGTTATCGAGTGAGAACTCGCACCTGCTTCGCGCAGGCAGAGCAATACGCGAAAGGTCATTTAGGATGCTCCGGTTGGGCGAATGGCGAATGGAGCATGAGCTGGGTGGCGCGTTTGGTGCTCAGGTAGGTTTGAAGTCGCGCAAAGCTCGCAATGCGCGAGCCAAGCTGTTGGCGTTGGAGCAGGCGGCATCAATGTCCCACAAATCGCGCACGTAACCAATCAGGCTGCGATTGAACAGGCGGCCTGTTTTAGCGGTTGAGCCGGGACGGGGCACAAGGTTTTGCCGGACTTCCGCGTCAATCGAAAGGCCGGCCAGTCTGACAATCTCTTCCTTTGGATTCGCCACGGTTTCAACATTTGCAGGGATTTGATTGGGCGCAAGGCCGAGGAAATCCGCCATGTTTGCCGCATCCGCCAGCAACCACGCTTCAACCTCGCGCACCGCGACCCGGAGCAGGAAATTGGGATGCAGGGACGATCCGTGCCATTCCCGAATTAGCTCCGGCGCGCAGGCAGCCAGGTCCAGATCTGTCAGCAGCAGATGAGGAGTTCTTGCCGCCGCGCTGTTAAAAGCCCGCACATTGGCCCTGAGATAGCCATAGCCGGAAGGCTCCGGCCTCAAGTGAGGAAATGCGGCCAACGGATAGCGGTTCTTCACGCGAAAACCCCGCCGCACATGATCGAGCAACTTCCGCGCGACGGCGTCGCTCAAATCGTCCTCGACCGCAATGTAGAAACTCGCGCCCATTGCTACGGTTCGATTAAGTACATTTGCTGTGGGCTGGTTAGGGGCAAAACCGCCTCCCCGACGCTCATTCCACCTTCCACGAGCATTTTTGCTTCATCGAAAGAAGCTGCGGGCCGGATGTGCGTTCCTTCGCCATCAGGAATAAGCAGGAGAACTTCCTCCATGCCAATCCCCTCGTCGGAGAGCAACGCCGCGCTGTGCGTGCTGACGATGGCTTGCCGCCCCTGCTGTCCCGCCAGTTTGTGCATGAGCGCTGGAATCTGGCGCACGATTTCATTGTTGAGCGACATCTCGGGTTCCTCCAGCAGCAGCAAGCCCTGGCTTTCCAACAACGCCCAGAACAAGCCGATGAACCGGATGGTTCCGTCCGAGAATTGATCTTCCTGTTGCCGCGCGCCGCGAGGACGCCAGTGCGTGTAGATGATCTGGATATGCGGCTTTCCTCTTTTGTCCTCGACATAGCTCAGGTCCTTGAATTGCGGCACGGCGACGCGCAGCGCCTTGCCCAACCGCTTCAGAAAATCCGTCCGCTCGCCTTTCGGAGTTTTCGCCAGGCGTTCCATGAAACTCAGCCCAAAAGGTTCACCTGTGACCTTGGACGCCACAAACCTATCCGGGTGGCGCACCAACTGGGGGAGGAGATGCACATAATTGACGCTTTCAAAGAACTTGGCGACTTCGCGGAACTCCTGATTGGTGAACGGGGATTCCAAATGGGTTTCCGTGAGCCGCTCCCAATCCTTCTTGTCTTCCGAATTTGGGCGCGACAAAATCAGTTTTCCGTCGTGATGCACCATTTCATAAACCAGACGTGGCTTGGACCCTTCGAGCCACTCGCACAGCCCAATGTAATACTGCCAACGTGGCTCCTGCCCGACCCCCTCACTCAGATGGACCTCAATTTCAATGTAAGGATACTTGCGCGCGGAGAGACTTCGGATTTTCTTCAACCCACCGGCTTCGGCGATGGCGTTTTGCAACCCGCCGCCCTCGGTCTTGGCGATGTCGCGAAGGAAACGGAACACTTCGAGAAAATTCGATTTCCCCGAAGCATTCGGCCCGACCAGGAAAACACGATCCCCAAGTTGGACATCAACATGGCTGAAATTCCGCCAATTCTTCAAAATAAGTCTGGAGACAATCATTTTTTCATGCCAATGGCCCGGAGATTATCAGCCAAACGGTGCATTGGCAAGCAGTCGAGCGCCAGCAGTCGAGCGCCAGTCGAGCGCCAGCAGAGGAGCGCCAGCGGAGGTGCGTCACCAAAATTCACGGTTTATCGGACTCCCCTTCCGGCGGGTGCAGCAACGCCCAGTAGCGCAGGCCGCGGGTGCTGATCCGCAATTGCTCAAAGCGGAACCGGGCCATGATGGCTTCATAAATGGCCATGCCGGTGAGGATCACGTCGGCGCGGTCGGGCGGCAGACCGGGCGTCTTCCGGCGGGCCGCCAGGGGGAGTTGCCATTGTCGTTCCAGAAGCGCGCGGAGACGGCCCAAGGACAGGATGGTGGCTTCGATCTGCTCGCGGTTGAATTTGTCCGCCTGGGCCTCCATGCGGGCCAGGATGGAGGCGGTTCCGCTGGTGCCGACTAATTGCGCCTCGCCGCGGCATTGCCGGAGAGCGGGTTCGAGGTCCGGGACGACTTGCTGTTCGAGGAATTCCCGCAGAATTCCGCGGCAGCGGTCCAGCGCATCCAGCCCCGGCGGATCGCCCGGCTGCAATTGCTCCAGCAAACGGACGGTGCCCAGCGGAAAGCTGCGGCAAAACCGGGGTTCGGAGTTTTCACCCACGATGAATTCCGTGCTGCCGCCGCCGACGTCGAGGATGAGCACAGTCAGCCGCGCCAATCCCGGATCGCTGGCGACGCCGCGAAAGACCCATTCGGCCTCGTCCTCGCCTGACAGTATCTGGATGGGCAATCCTGATTGTTGACGGATGGCGGCGGCCAGTTCGGCGGCATTGAGCGCATCGCGCATCGCGCTGGTGCCGATGACGCGGACGGATGGGGCGCCGAGCTTCGACGCCGCGGCGGAATAGCAGGCGACAGCGGCGGCGGTGGCGGCGATGGCGGCGGGTTGCAGTTGGCGGGTGGCGTAGAAACCGGCGCCCAGGCGCGTCTGTTTGCTGGTTTCCAAGACCGGCGTGATCCGGGCGCCGGCCACGTCGGCGACGAGCAATTTGACGGAATTGGTGCCGACATCAATGACGGCGCGGCGTTGCGGCGGCTGGGGCTTCACTGTCACTTGGATTGGCGGCGGGCCAGGACGGCGGCGCCCACAATGCCGGCGTCGTCGCCGTTCTTGCTGGCAATGATGTCCACGCCCTTCAAGGCGCCGCTCATGCCGTAATCCTGGGCAGTTTCCAAAATGATGGCCATCATCTCGTCGCCCAGGGCGTCAATGACGCCGCCGCCCAGGACAACGACCTGGGGGTTGATGAGGTTGATGAGGTTGGCGACGGCGATGCCGGTGTATTCGGCGGCTTCTTCGATAATGGTTTCGACCAATTTGTCGCCTTTCTTGATGGCTTTGCGGAGGTCGCCGCTGCGGAGGTCGGCCAAATCCGGGCCGAGGGATTCGGTGAGGATGGTTTTTTTGCCGGCGGCCACGGCCTCGGTCAGTTTGCGGAAAATGGCGGTGCGGCTGGCGAGGGCTTCGAAACAGCCGCGGTTGCCGCAATTGCATTTGGGGCCGCCGACTTCCAGGACCATGTGGCCGATTTCGCCGGCGGTGCCGGTGAAGCCGGAAAACAGCTTGCCGTCAAGTATAATTCCACCGCCGATGCCCGTGCCCAGGAATATGCCGACGACATGGCGGGGCTTGCCGGACAGCTCCGTTTCATAAACGCCGAGGACGGCGGCGTTGGCGTCGTTTTCCACGAAGACGGGCAGGCCGAGTTCCTTTTCGAGGGTCTTCTTCAGCGTCACGTCTTCCCATCCGAGATTGGGGGCGAAAATGACGCGGCCGGTCGCGGCATCCACGGTGCCGGGGGCGCCGATGCCGACGGCCTTGACCTGCTTGAGGTCGCGGTCACATTCATCCACCGCGTCGCGCACGCAGCGGGCGATGCGCTCGATGACCTCCTCCGGCCCGCGCTCGGACTTGGTGCTGACCTTGGCGCGGCCCAGGCAGTTGAGGCCGTTGTCAAAAAGGCCGGCGAGGATTTTGGTGCCGCCGAGGTCAACGCCGGCGAAGCAGTCGGATTTGGTGGCTGGTTCAGACATGGTTATTTGCCCGCAAGGACGCTTTCGATGCGTTTGCGGAGTTCGATGTTGATTTCATCGGGGCTGCGGCGGCCGTCCACGATGGTAAAATCGTAGGTGGCCTGCAGCTCCTTGAACTTGGCGGCCACCAGGGTCTGATACTTGAGGAAGCTGTCAAACATATCTCGCGAGAGGCCGAGATCCATGCCGCTTTCCCAGAAGTCCAGGGCGTGGTTCTTGGCGAAATTGCGCTCCACCAGCTCCTCGGGCTGGACGTTGAGGTAGAAGACCGCGTCGGGCACGACGGCGATGCCGTAGAGGTTTTTCAGCCAAGCCATGTCCAGGCCGCGGACCAGGTCGCGCACCATGAGTGTGTAAATATAACGGTCGGCCAGGACCATCATGCCGGCGCGCAAACCGGGGAGGATGATGTTCTCCAACTGATCGGCAAAATCGGTCGCGTAAAAAAGGCTGAAGGTGGTGCGGCTGAGGATGTTGCCGGCCTTGGCGTGATCCAATTCCTCGCTGACCAGGGTGGAGCGTTTGAGGCCGACCTGGACGGTGGCGTGGCCGCAGCCTTCGAGCCATTCGACCAGCCGGGCAATCTGGGTGGAGCGGCCCGAGCCGTCGGCTCCTTCCACCACAATGAGTTTGCCGCCCAGTTTGGAGACATCCATGCCGGGAACGCCCAGGCCGTAAAATTGGCGCGGCTTGATCTTGGGCACCACGATGCGGCGCGGGTTGGTCTGGACGGGAAGGCGGTCGGAACGTTTCATGGCAGCGGGATCGGTTCGTGGAGTTTGTATTCCTTGAGGTTGACTTTGGCGGCCACCAGATCGCGCACGATGGCTTGCTGGGCTTCGATGGGCTGGTTGGCATCAATGACCAGGAAGTTGAATTCGGTGCTCATGGCCAGATACTCCTCCAAAATCCGGCCCTGGAAAATGCGGAAACTCTCGTAAGGATCGGTGGAGAGGTGCAAATCCATTCCCGCCTCGAAATACTTCAACGCGGGGCGCCCCTCCAGAATGCGATGCAGGGAAACCTCCAGCGAGGCCTTGAAGAAAAACACCAGGTCCGGCATGGCGGCGAAATTATAGATGCCGCGCACCCAGGCGGGCGGGCAGCCGCGCACGGTGTCGCGTCCGAAGGCGGTGAAGATATAGCGGTCGCACAGGACGATGTAACCGGCGCGCAAGAGGGGGACCAACTGGCGCTCGTAGCGGTCGGCGAAATCGGTGGCGTGAATCAGGCTGAAGGTATTGGGGGAGAGCAGCTCGCGCTTCTTCCCCTTGCTGGTGGCGTTCTTGACCAGCTCGGAGGAATTCCACTCGCTGAAGAACACCTTCAGCCCCTGCAATTCGAGCCAGCGTTTGAGGAGGTAAATTTGAGTGGATTTGCCCGAGCCGTCCAGGCCCTCGACGGCGATCAGACGACCGGGAAATCCAAGTTCCGCGAAAGTTTTCATCCAGGCGCCATTAAACATCTTTTTCGCCGCGACACAAACCAAAATCTTCGCGAGAGCCAAAATCTGGTGCAGGACAAAAGAGCGGGAAGGCAGCGCGGCGGGATCGGAGCGCCGAGTTGCGCTCGGCTTTACCCAAAACAACCTTGCTGAAAGCCGGCTGCAAGCCGGCGCTCCAACTTTCTTGTCCTGCGCCCGGTGGAGTGGTGGAGTGGTGGAGTGGTGCGGAGTGGAGTGATGGAGTGGTGGAGTGATGGGAAAACCCAATTAGGTTCATTGGCCCGCGGCGTCCTTCTCGAATTGCGCCGCCAGTTCCCGTATTTTCATCAAGTCCAGTTTGCCCGTGCCGAGCATGGGCAGCGCGTCCAGATGATGGAACTGATCGGCGCGCGGCTTCCAGAGATTCGGCAAATCCAGTTGCGGCAGCTTCGCGCTGAACTCCGTCCATTTCGTTTCGGACAGCTTGTGCAACACCACCAGCCGTTCCCCTTTCTTTTCGTCGGGCACGCCGGCCACGACAAACATCTGCTCCGTCGCCCCGGCCAGTTCGTGCAGCTTCTCCTCGACTTTGATGTGCGGCACCATCTCGCCGCCAATCTTGCTGAAACGGCTCAGGCGGTCGGTAATCTGGAGAAAGCCGTCCTCGTCCTGCGCCGCGATGTCGCCGGTGTCATACCAGCCCTCCCGCAGCACTTCCGCCGTCTTCTCCGGCAGGCCCAGATAACCCCGCATCACATTGGGGCCGCGCACCAGCATCAGGCCCGGCTGGCCCAGCGACACCGGCTGCCGCGTCTCGGGGTCCACGATGCGCACGCTGATGCCGGGCAACGGATGGCCAATCTTGCCGCGCTTGACGCCGACTTGGCGGAAGCCGGCGGAGCGGAAATCGTTAGTATTGACCGCCACCGTCGGCGAGCATTCCGTGCAGCCGTAAGCCTCGAAAGGCCGGATGCCGAACTGCTCCTCGAACGCGGACGCCAGCCGCTCGGACAGCTTTTCCGCGGCCACCGCCACGACCCGCACGCTGCCGAACTGCTCCGCCGTGCAACCGTGCATGTAAATTTGAAGAAACGTCGGCGTCGCCAGGAGGAACGTCACTTTGTAGTCGCAAACCAGCGGGCCAATCGTTTTCGCATCGAGCGGGTTGGCGTGATAAACCGCGCCCACACCCAGCACCGCCGGCAGACAGAGCGTGCCGGTGAACCCGAACGAATGGAAGAACGGCAGCACGCCCAGGAAACGGTCATGACTGTCAAGACTAAACACTTGTTCCAATTGCTCGATATTCGATCCGATGTTGTAATGGCTCAACATGACCCCCTTCGGCTCGCCCGTGCTGCCGCTGGAAAAAATGACCGTCGCCAGGTCGTCCAGCTCCACTTTCTTCCCGCGCCCCAGCGCCCGCTCCAGCCAGCCGGCCGGCAGCATCCAGGCCATGAAAAACGCGGCCAGCTTTTCCCCCGCGCCCGGACGCGCCGCGCGTTCCTCCAGAAAAACCAGATCGCACGGCACTGTAAGCTTGACCTTTTCCAGAAACGCTTTCGAGGTCACGACGGTTTTGATGCCGCACTGCCGGATGCAGGACGCCAGGGCCTGCTCCGACAGCGTGTAATTCAGGTTGACCGGCACTTTGCCCAGCAGCATCGCCGCGAAATTCACCAGCGCGCCCGGCACCGAGGGCGGCAGCAGCAGCCCGACCTTTTCCTGCCCGGCCCAAACCGGTTTCAACCGCCGCGCCAGGAAGATTGTTTTCATCAGCGCCGAACCGAAGCGCACTTTGGGCGACAGCGAACCGGCCATCGCAAAGCGGAACGGATGCCGCCGCGCCGAGCGCACAAACGCGCGCTGCAAGGGCCGCATCCGCCCGCGGCGATGAGACCACGCGGAGGCCAGCAATTCCTGCACGGCCTGGCGCACCTCGGTCGCCTTCGATCGCGCCGGCATCGGCTTGCCGAAAATCACGGTGACCGGATACGGAATATGCCGCGGCCACTTCCAAAGGAAACGCCGCTTCTCGAAACTGAAGATGCTGCCCCACACCCCGTCCAGCGCCACCGGCACAATGGGCGCTTCCACGTCCTGCATGATCTTCTCCAAGCCGCGCCGAAAAGGCAGCAACTGCCCGATCCGGGTGACCTGGCCCTCGGCGAAAATGCAAACCACCTCTCCGGCGCGAATGGCCTCGCTGGCGGTCCGCAACGACAGCAGCATGTCGCGCGGCCGTTGCGCCGAGGAAATCGGAATGACCCCGATGATGCGCGCAAATGGCTTCACCCAGGGCAATTCGTAAAACCCGGCGAACATCATGAACCGCACCGGCCGGTCCGTGGATGCGATGAGCAGCAGCGCGTCCACAAAGGAAATGTGATTGCAGACGAACAGCGCGCCGCCCTTGTCAGGTATATTCTCCCGGCCGAGCACGCGCACCCGGTAAAGCGTGCGGGTGGCCACCCAGAGTCCAAACCGCAGCACCGCATCGGGCAGGAGCCACCACACGTAAATGGTGCTCACAAGCGTCAGCACGCCGCCGGCGAGAAAAATCTGGCGCGGATTCAGTTGCAGCGCCTGCGCCAAAAACCAGTGCGCGCCCGAGGCCATAAAAATTCCAACAAACGAAAGCAGGTTCGCCGCCGCGAGCGTTTCGCCCTTGCTTGTTTTGTCCGGGCGGTGTTGGAGCAGCGCCGAGATGGGCACGATGAAGAATCCGCCCGCGAAGCCCAGCAGCGCCAGCCGCGTCAGCGCGGCGTTCACGCTCAAATGGTCTTGCGCCAGCGACGCGGAGAAGATCGAAAGTCCCAGCGCGCCCAGCGGCACAAGGCC
>Ga0182027_10003296_pt1 | contig 25718 bp, 22 predicted proteins | sample 712E1DmetaG_FD_121300 | JGI IMG/M metagenome (GOLD analysis project Ga0182027, IMG submission 121300) | Permafrost microbial communities from Stordalen Mire, Sweden - 712E1D metaG (Illumina Assembly) | ecosystem: Environmental > Terrestrial > Soil > Wetlands > Permafrost | place: Sweden...
GGAAGTCGGTGTCTACAGCTTGGTAAAATAAAACCGTGTTGATGATTATTCCCTAAAAAATATGTTTCTTGTCTGTAGGGGAGGGTTTAGTCGCAGACGTAACCCTCCCGCCCCGTCATTAGTGACACAGGCGTCCCTGCCTGTGCTTCGGAGAAACATCGTACGGTGGGTGTATCCCCCCGGTATTCCATACCGATGAAAATCGGTATCTACTGGTTGGTTTAACATCACCCTATCTTTTTTCTGTAGGGGAGGGTTTAGTCGCAGACGTAACCCTCCCACCCCGTTCTCCATACTATCAGAAGCCTTCATCCATTTTTTTAGGTACCTGCCCGTTTCTCCATCCCTTTTAAGGCTCACCGTCCGCCTCAAGAGGAAGGGATTAAAGGAGAATTGACCTTCTGCGGAACAGTGCGACTCACTCAAGTCGCCCTGGCAGCTCACGTTGATATCCATTCGCGCCCCTGATTCCCGCCTATCTTTTTGTCCTGAAATCCGTTATAACATAGTAAACAACCGAAAACATCATCCCGGAGTAATCAATTGGCCAGAAAAATATTTTCGCTCTTTTTAGCGGCGGCAATAATCGGTATCCTGTTCACCGGCTGCGCTAAAATCTCACCCACAACCGTGACCGGTTTCGGCACGTTGAAAGTCGTCGTTTATGGCCTCGACCGCCAGCCTTTGAACGGCGCCAAAGTCGTCTCCGACAGCCAGCCTGACGGTCAGCTCAAAGTCACCGGTCTGACTGACCAGAATGGCACGGTCCTGTTCCAGAATATTAAGGCCGGTCAATATGATTTTTATCTTGACCGGTTCGATTATAACCAGATGCAAACGTCTGTCTTCGTCAACCCCAACCAGACCACGGAAATACCGGTTTACATGGCTGCGACCAATCCCGGTTCGACAACTCCGGTCACAACCACCGGGAATTAATTAACCAATATCATTATTTCCTTGCCCGCACGTTAATCCTTCTGAAAGTTTCGAAACACTTCCCGTCTATCTGCAAAGTGGCCGCCAGCATTTTCTCCACCACATGATTTCTGAAACTTTGTTTTGCTTTTTGCGGCACAACCTCCAGAAAAGGCACCAGGCTCGGTTGGTCAATCCATTTAGTTATCGCATCTGCGTCCGGGAAATAACGGTCGGCATTTTCTCCCCATACTTTCACTTCGTGAAAAGGAAATTTCTGCACCAGGGATTCATAAACATCAACATCCGGCATATACCACGGCCATTCAAAACCGGTAAAATAGCCGGCGTATTCCGGAAGTTGGATTGCCTCTTTTGTGATCCTGAAAAAATTAGTGCAATTACCCTCAGCCGCAAAATTACACCGGTATATACCGTTTTGCCTTAAAGCCTTAAATATATTTTTCAGCATCCGGTTGTGGTCTTTTATCCAGTGCAGCGTCGCATTGGAAAATATTAAATCAAATTCATTTTCGTAGTCCAGACTGTTGATATCCTGCACCTTGAACGCCAGGTTGCTCGTTTCCAGTTTCCGGGCTGTTTCAATCATACCGTGTGACCCATCGATTCCCAGCACCAATCCGTCCGGAACCAGTTGCGCCAGCTCCGCGGTCAGCGCGCCGTCGCCGCATCCCATGTCGAGAATTCGCTCATTTCCCTTTAATTTAAACTCGGCGATTATTTTATTGCCCCATTCCTTCTGATGTTTTGAGGCCTTTTTGTATTGTTCTCCGTAAAATTCGTGTGGCATTTAACTCTCCTCCATATTTTTTCCCTTTTCGTGGCAATAAAAAAGCCCGGGGAGTTCTTGTCTCTCGGGCTTGTAAGGTCATCTATCTGGAATTAAGTCAGGTGATTTTTCACTTAATACTAAAATAAACCCCAGGCCCGCCGGACAAAAGTCCGGAAAGCGTAAGGTTAAGTAGCAGGCGGTTCGACCGGGTAATTTGAAACTTTAACACTTTGCTGAAATCACTCCTGATTTGTTGTAAGTATTTTATGATACTTCTAAAACAATGTCAATTCTGACTAAATCTTAAGCAGCTTTTCGAGGTGGTCTGTGGATTTGACCGGCCCGACCACGGAGAGACGAAGTTTGTCCCCCACCAGCAGTTCTTTGGCTACGGCGCGCATTTCTTCCGCCGTCACTTTTTCAATAATCGCGACGACTTCTTCCACGTCCATGATTTTACCGCTGAGGATTTCCTGCCCGCCGACCCAGCCGGCCACGCTGCGGCTGTCTTCCATACGTAACAAAAGCCGTCCTTTGGAAAGTTCCTTGGCTTTGGTGATTTCTTCATCGGAGATTTTTTCTTTCAGCAGCGCCAGCTGTTCCAGAATCGCGGTGATGCCGATTTCCAGGCTCTTGGGATGCACGCCGGCATAAATCGTCAGCGCGCCGGAATCCTGAAAATGGTCGAGGTAGCTGTGTATATTGTAAGCCAGCCCGAGTTTATCGCGGATTTCGATGAAAAGCCGGCTGCTCATGCCCTCGCCGAGAATGACGTTCAGCAGGTCGATGGTGAAACGCCTGGAGTCGCTCAACGAGACGCCCGGCAGCGCCAGGCAGAGATGGGTCTGTTCCGTATCCCGTTTTTCGACTTTGAAACGCGGGTTTTTATCTTCAATATAGGGCAGAAAATTCAGGCGCGGTTTTTTATTTTCCCAGCCGCCTAAAATCTTGTTTACTTCGTTGACCGCTTCTTCATGCTCGATGTTGCCGGCAATGGCAATGACCGTGTTCGCCGGTGAATATTCGCTGGCCATGTAATCCAGCATCAGTTCGCGGCTCATATCCTCAACAGATTTGTTGGTACCGGCGACATCGCGCCCCAGCGGATGGTCCGGCCATAGCAGCTCATCGAGAATCATCCCCACCAGCTGGTTCGGGGCATCCTTACTCATACTGATTTCTTCGATGATGATTTTGCGCTCTTTTTCGATGTCCCTTTTCTCGAAGCGTGAATGCAGCACCATGTCCGCCAGGACATCCAGCGCCAGACGGAAATGTGGCTGGGCAACTTTGCACCAGTAGACCGTCAGTTCTTTGTCGGTGCCGCCGTTGAGCACACCGCCGACACCTTCAATCGCGCCGGAAATATCTTTGGCGCTCAGTCTTTTTTCCGTGCCGCGGAAACAGAGGTGTTCGATAAAATGCGACACCCCGGCCTGAGCTTCCGACTCATAACGGGAACCGGCGCCCAGGTAAATGCATATTGAAACGGAGCGCGTGTGAGGCATTGGACAAGTGATTATTCTTAATCCGTTGTCCAGGACTTTTTTCTGGTACAAATGTTCACCTCTATACTTTCATTTTAAGGGATGGAAACGGTTTGTCAACAAAAATTATTCTGCGCAGACTGAAAAAAGAAACTTAGGTTGTCCCAAAATAGAGGTTGAAAATTATATTTATGGATTCCCGATCAGGTCGGGAATGACAAACCGGGGAAAACAGCTTCAAGCGAGCTTGTGGCTGTTTTATTTTCATTGTCATTGTCGGGCTTGACCCGACAATCCAGAGATTTCGGACAGCCTCTTTATAGGAGAGTGACAACTTCTATAAGCTGAAAGCTCAACGCTGATAGCTGTTAGCTCGTTAAAAATAGTGACAAAATCCCCTTGACCGCTCACGAATAATCCTCGTATAATAATCCCACCATTTGGTGCGGCAGCAATTTGGTTTAGTTTGAAACTTTAGCGGGAGCGATCTGATGTTTTACACGACGGAACAGCCTCGAATGCGCCTGACCGCAATTATTATTTCTGCAAGGCGGATAATGAGATTGATTACGCACGATTATTTAATGAAAATACTGTCGCAGGTCGCAACGAGAGATACTTTTAACCTTAGTAAAAATGTACGAAGCGAATCAGATACAAAAACCATAATTGATTTTAACGTTATGGTAAATAAAGGCCGATATTAGCCTCAAACCCTGGGGCGGATAATTTTTAAAATATCGTTTTTTACGAAACGAATCGAGTGTGACCCCGGAAGTGGGATGGATTCCTGCCTTCGCAGGAATGACAAGGGGGAAAGAGTCGAGCAACCTTCGGCTTATAGAAATTGTCACTCTCCTTCCCTTCCTCCCTGAGAGGGAGGAAGTTCCACGGTCAGTCCTTTTTGAGTCGCAACGAAATACTTTCGACATTAAGTCGAAATGTACTCCCATTTGCCGTAGCCGCAGCGGAAAGCCATTTTCGGTACTTACGCAGTAATGTATGCTTCACGAAGTGAATGTATGGGGGAAAGCTAGATAGAGGGGGAATCAGGATTTCGCTATTCGGATTTCGAATTTCTTCATCCGATCGCTATTCTGGCATCCACTACCCAGTAGCCCTGCCCGGCGGGCAAGACCTTTACCGGGTTGAAGTCCAGTTCCGAAATCTGAGGGTTGTCTTCGACCATCGCCGAGAGGCGTAGCAGCAATTCCTGCAGCGCCGGTTTATCCGCCGGTGGCATACCGCGGTAGCCGTCGAACAGTTTAGTCATCTTGATGGATCCGATTAACTCCCGGGCGTCCAGTTCGGTGAGCGGGTTCAGCCGGAAAGCGACATCGTGCATCAGTTCGGCGTTGACGCCGCCGGTGCCGAACATGATGAGGTGCCCGAAAGACGGGTCGTTGGACACGCCGATAATCGCCTCGACGCCTTCGGTGACCATCTTCTGAATCATCACGCCGTCCATCTCTTTTTCCTTGCCGAGCTGCGTCAGCTTAGTCTTGATTGTCTCGAAGGCCTGGATAACATCCTTCTCCGAATTGATGTTGAGCAGCACACCCCCGACGTCGGTTTTATGCGTAATCGTCGCCGAGGCCAGTTTAATCACCACCGGGAACCCGATTTTAGCCGCAACCGCGGCCGCTTCCTGCGGTGTTTTGGCAAATTTTGTCTCCGCGTAGCGGATGCCGTAGCATCCCAGCAAGGCGCCAATCCGGTCCCCGGCCAGCCAACTGCGCGGCTGCGGGCTTTGCTTGCGGGCGGCGCTGATAATCTGCTGCGCTTTTTCGCGGTTGACATCGTGGAATTTCACCGGTGCGCTTTCCGGCCGGGCCAGCCGTTCGGAATATTCGACCGCCTTTGCTAAAGCGGAAATAGCGCTTTCCGGGAAAGTATAGCTGGGCACATATTTACCGGGGGCGCCGACTTCGGCGGAAAAGCCCTTGTGTCCCATGAAACAGACCAGCAGCGTCTTTTTATTACTGCGGTAAAGCGGGGCGACACGCCGCAGTCCATCCTCCACTTCCTTGACATTAACCATCGATGGCGGCACAAAAATAAAGAGCACGGCATCACTGCCTTTATCCGCGGCCAGTTCTGTAAGGATGCCCTCGAATTCGGCGGGCGAGGCCTGTGCCGTGGTATCGAGCGGATTATTGATATGGATATTCCGCTTCAGATGCGGCTGAATCGCCGCTTTGGTCTCGTCTGAAATCTCCGGCAGCAGTAAACCGTGATTGGAAGCACCGTCGGCCGCCAGGATGCCCGGACCGCCGCCGTTGGTGACAATTACCAGCCTGCGGCCTTTGGGCACCGGCTGATTGGAAAGCAAAGACGCTACATCGAAAAGTTCTTCCACGCCGTTGACGCGGAGCAGGCCGGTCTGGCGGAATAAAGCTTCGGTGACGGTTTCGGAAGTGGCTAAAGCGCCGGTATGGGATGAAGCCGCCCGCGAACCGGCGGAGGTCGAACCGGATTTCACCACCACAATCGGTTTTTTAGCGGAAACACGGCGGGTAATGCGCATGAAGTTATGGGGGTTGCCGAACGATTCGAGGTAAAGCAGAATTACTTTGGTCGCCGGGTCATGCTCCCAGTACTGCAACAGGTCGTTGGGGGAAACGTCGGCACGGTTGCCGGCGCTGACGAAAGTGCTCAAGCCGATGTTCAGGGAACGGGCATAACCCAGGATGACCTCACCCATGGCGCCGCTCTGGGAAAGGAATGAGACATTGCCGGGTAAATTATTGGCCGGCGAGAAAGTGGCGTTCATGCTGATGGCCGGGTCGGTATTGAGGACGCCCATACAGTTCGGGCCGACGACGCGCATGCCGTGGCCCAGGGCGATTTCACGCAGTTCCCGTTCCCGGGCCGCGCCTTCCGGACCGGCCTCCTTGAAGCCGTCGGAAATCACAATCAGGCCTTTCACGCCCTTCTGGCCGCACTCTTCGGCGACCTTCAGCACCACGGGCGCCGGCACGGCCACAATCGCCATATCCACCTGCCCCGGAATAGCCGTGACCGACGGGTAGGTTTTAATCGAAGACACCACGTCAATGTTCGGGTTTACCGGGTAAACCGCCCCGGCGTAACGGCTTTCCACCAGCGCCCGGACCAGGTTGTAACCGATGGTGCCGGGATAGCGGGACGCGCCGACCACGGCGATCGAATTGGGGTACAGGATGCCTTTCAAAGATTCGATAGTGGCGAGGCGTTCCACCTCTTCTTCGCGATGGATCGATTTCTTGGTGGCGACGATGGGCAGGAACACATGAGAAATATTTTTCTCCGAAACCTTGGTCACGTGAAAATTGAAATTGGTAATCACGGCATGGATGGGCTCGTGCTCCAGCGGAATATCCGTCTCGAAGGCAGAAAAACCCTGGGCGCGGGCGACTTTGAAAAGATTCTCCAGCAGTACCAGGCCGAGGCCTTTGGCCTGATATTTTTCATCCACCAGCAGGAAAAGTTCGGCGGAATTCTTGCCGGGGAGTTTGAAGTAGCGGGCGATGGCCGTCATTTCCCGGCCGTCGTGCACTACTTCCGCCGTCACGGCAAAGGCAGTAGAATAATCTACTTTGCAGAAATTGCGCAGGCTCTCCAGCGTGGGGGCTTCTTTGGGATGGCCGAAACGTAAAAATTTCGTCTGGCCGTTGATACTGTGAATAAAACTAACACATGCTTCGGCGTCTTCAGGATGCAGCGCCCGCAGTAATATCTGCGAGCCGTCGTCCAGCGAAACACTGGTTTCATATTGCGAGAGATTGTCCAGTTCCGTATCCATATGTTCAAACCTCAATAGCACAAATTAAATGGAAAATACCGTTAAATTAGATAGTATCATAAAAAGTCGATAATTTGATATTTCAGACTGGAATATTTGCAAAAGGTTTCCCGTTACTTGCGTATAAATAATCATAGGTTTACTAAACGTCAATATTGATATATCAGATAGGAGGGAATATAATCATTTTTAAATCCGGTAAACCCTCTTTAAAAATAAAATCACCGGCGGTTATACTATCAAAGTAAAAACTATTTTCGCTAATTTATCGGTTTACGGCACTGCCCACTTCTTGGTGGATGCCGTTTGTATCGGCATGCTTTTCAGCGTTTTAACCAGACACGTTTTTAGCCTCATGGCAACCGCCTATCTGTTTATCGTGTATAATCTGCTGGCATTCGGATTGCAGGTGATTATCGGCTTTGTCATCGATAATCTGAAAGCCCCGAGGTTAGCTGCGGTTCTGGGGCTTATTGTTACCGGACTCTCAACTTTATTTTTTCCGTCCCGGCCGGTAGCCGCGATTATCATCGCAGGCTTCGGGAACGCACTATTTCATGTCGGCGGCGGAATCATCAGCCTCAACCTCACACCGCGTAAAGCCGCGGCACCGGGAATATTTGTCGCCCCCGGGGCACTGGGCGTCCTGGTGGGTACATTATTGGGGAAAAGCGGAAAATTTATCACCTGGCCGTTTTTCGCGGCGATGGCCGCTTCGGCCGTGATAATTTTCCTGGTGCCCGAGCCCGCTGCATATCAGGGAAAAACCCAGCCGCCGCAGCAACAGGAATTCAAGGCAGAGCACATCATATATCTGATATTATTCGTAATCGCAGTCAGGTCGCTGGTAGGATTCGCAGCCGTTTTCCCATGGAGATCGGACGTTAACCTGCTGATTTTATTGACGGCCGCGGTCGTACTGGGGAAAGGTCTGGGCGGCTTGCTCGCGGATAAATTCGGCTGGCAGCTGACCGCCGCAGGGTCGCTGGCCGCATCAATTCCCCTGCTGACACTGGGGGCGGGCGTCCCGGTGTGCGGGATAACCGGGATGTTCCTGTTCAACATCAATATGCCGGTGACGCTGGCCATGATATCCAATGTAATTCCGGGTAAGCCCGGCACGGCTTTTGGACTGACCTGTCTGGCGCTGGTATTGGGGACGCTGCCTTCATTCACCGCGCTGCAACCCAAAATCGGTAACATCCTCGTTATCGATATCATGGTTCTGATTGCAGCCGTCGTCCTGTATTTCAGTCTGCATTTTTACAATAAAATACAACCTGCGAACAAATTAAAAACAGAAATACGATTAAAAATATCACCGGAACAAAAATTTCAGGAGGAAAAGAAAAGCCTATGAATATGGTGCTGTCCGTTTTGTTTCCAATTCTGGAATCTTACAGAGTCGGCATTCAGTATGACGCCGGCGGCCCCGGACTGATTATCGTCGGGATTGGATTTATTCTCGTCATCGGAGCATTAATCGTCGGGTTAATTGTAGGCGCGGTAAAGCTCCTGAAACTTTTGCGGAACAAGAAAACAAAAGATGATTGATTTCTTAAAGTCGAGCGCGGAAGCTTTAGCCTTAACAATGGCCGTTGAACTCATCGTCGCCTGGCTTTTCGGGCTGCGGAGCAAGAAGGAATTATTAACCATTGTGCTCGTCAACGTCATTACCAACCCGCTGCTCAACTATCTGCTGATGGTTAACGGCCACTTCCGCCTGATTTCGCAAACGAAAGTATTGATGCTCTTTCTGGAAGCCGGCATCGTCATCGTCGAGTGGCGGCTGCTGGTCTGGGCGCTGGAACAAAAAGCAAATAAAATGCTGGCACTAAGCGCCGTGATGAACGCTTCCTCGTTAATCGCCGGGTTACTTTTATTCCGGTGAATCTCAGCAATTAGCCGGGAATTCACGATAATACAGGTCGGCACCTAACCTAATATTATATTTTTCGTTATAACTATAAGGATAATTATCTTATGAACATATTTTTACGAGGAATTAATCTGAAACGTATTGGGATTATGATGACGGCATCGTTATTGTTCACGACACTGGCGGCAGGATGCGGCAAAACTAATACTACTCAAAATACCATTCAAACCGAACCGGCCACACTATACAACACCATCGGGATTAACTCAGCATCAACAAAATCTGCCAACGGGCTGAGTTTTTCTCTTTCCACAGACCAGACTGCCTATGGACCCGGGCAAGAAGTCCAAATAGTGACCGACGAAAAGAATACACTCGCCAAAACCAACAACATCCCTATCGCCGATAATTGGCCGGTAAGCGGATTAACAAGAATGGGTTTTGGCAACCCCAATCCTAATATTCCTTACGGCATCGCCGTCTACCAGGGAGATTACACATCGGCAAACTTTTCGGCCGCAACGCCACTTAATCTTGATAACCCGACAGCTATTTATTTGGGTCCTCCTTATTTTGCCCCCACCTCGTTCTCTTTTCACCCATTGAGTGATATTGCCGATATCATCCCGGGTAAAAACATACCCATTGAAGATGCCAGTTCAATTATCAGCCGGCAGCAAATCAGCGGGGCAATGACACTAAAAGGCTATTGGACTGACAACTCCTACCCGGAATTCACCTACTTTGACCCCGGGGTTTATACCATCATAGGCGGGGACGAGTGGGGGAATGTAGCACTGGTGCATTTCACCGTTTCGGATTCCGTTACCACCGACACAGCAAATGTTAATCCCGCAAACGCGCCGGTCAAAGTCATAGCTATTAACACGAACGACGTCAACGGGACCACAGACTACCCGACAGTAGAATTAACTCTGGAAAATGTATCTACTGAGCCAATTGTATCTTTGAGCGCCGTTTTGATTGAATTTGCGCCGCAGGACTACAGTTTCGGCTTGAATGTGACACCCGAAAATTCTTTACTCCCCGGGACCAATGTAATCGGGTTCAGTTATTTGTTACAGGGAGCTTTTGGCAACAGCATTGCGTATTCGCTGAAAATCAGCGGCGCCTACCAGAACGGACAGACATTTAGTTTTATCTGGGAACCGGTAAGTAATTAACACAGGAAGAATGGAATGAAATATAAGATTGGGAATGCTTTAATCACAATTCCATTGTTGCTGAGCATGCTGGCTGCCGGCTGCGGGAATCTAACCAATACTTTATCCACGCCAACTACTAATTCGGTTTCACCTGCGACCAACGATCTGAGTCTGTCTCTTTCAACCAACTCAACCACATACCGTCCCGGTCAGGACATTTCAATAACTGTTGATATAAAAAATATGTGGCAGGAGACGAATCATATAATAGCAGCTAAAGATTGGCCGTATGATAATCTGGAAATAGACCAATGCGATATGGGTCCATGGGGCTTCGCTTATCCTTACGGGATAGCTATTTTTCAGGGAAGTTATTCCCTTTCAGACTTTGCCGCCGCTACACCTCTTGCTCTTTATGATTACAGTTTATTAGTCCCTTGTCCGGCTCCGATTCCAGCAGCTTCCTATGATTTTCAACCACTGAGCGATATTGCCCAAGTGTCAGGCAGTTCCGCACAGTTTCCAACCTCCACCTTTGCAATTACTACGACGCTTGCCGAAACGGGTTATTGGTCAGGGTCTACACCAAAAGTGACTAAACATAATTTTGAACCCGGTGTTTACACCATTGTCGCCGGGGACGAGTGGGGAAATCTGGTGATTCTGCATTTCACGGTGACAAACTCATAAATATCCCTGACTTCACAGCTGGCTGGTCGGGTTTTTCCCGGTTATTTTGGTCTGCGGGCCGCGCAGTACGGACGGGATGATGGCGCACAGCACGATAATGCCGAGTACAAAACAGGCGTGATTGATGGCGGCCATGAATTGCGGCAGTTCTGCGGCGCTGATAAGCTGGGTGCTGCCGACAATCTGGGAAAGCCGGGCATACGGCATCACTAGCGTCATTAACAGCAGGGAGAACGGCACACTGAGCACGCTGCCGGTCTGGCTTAAAGTCATGCTAATGCCGTTGGCGATACCCCTTCGCTCCGGCGGCACCGAGCCCATGATGGAACTGACATTGGGCGAAGCGAACAGCGATATCCCGATGCCGAATAGTACCAGGCTGACCAGGATCGCGCCGTAGGAAGAATGCTGATTGAGAGTGGAGAACCAGAACAGCGCGGATGCATTCACTGCCAGGCCTAAACAGGTTAAAACCCGGCTGCCGATGCGGTCCGACAGCCGCCCGCTGATGGGGCTAAGGAAAAAGATTAAGATTTCCATCGGGATTAATAGCAGTCCGGTTTTCATCGGAGAATAACCCAGTACCAGCTGCAAATACAACGACCGTAAAAACGGGCCGCAGGCGAACGCAATCGAGTTCAGGAAACTGGCCATCGTCCCGGCGGCAAAGGCCCGGATTTTAAACAGCTTCACGTCCAGTGTGGGGTGCTCCTGCCGGAAAGCGATAAATATCGCGATGGCAAATATTACTATCCCGATGCCCATGATGATAATGTTGCGCACGGAGGCGGGGTTGCCGATGGTCAGCCCGATGAGAATCGTCAGCAGGCCCACGCAGTATAGGATGGCGCCGGAATAATCGAACTTTTCCCCCACCGGCTTGATGCTGATTTCGCGCAGACTGAAATAGCCGAAAATCGAACCGGCGATGCCGATGGGGACGTTCAGCAGGAATATCGAACGCCAACCGAAAAGCCCGATCATCACGCCGCTGAGCGTATACCCGGCAATGTTCCCTAAATTCGCGGCCATGATGTTGGTGCCGAGGCCCATGCCGAGCTCTTCTTTGGGAAAAGCATCGGTGATGATAGGAATGCAATTGACAATCAGCAATGCCGAGCCGGAGCCCTGTAACAGCCGGAAAATAACCAGCTGCTCGCCGTTCTGCGATAAAGCGCACAGTAGTGAACCGATAGTGAAAATGACAAACCCCAGGTTAAAAAGCCGGACCCGGCCGTATAAATCCGCCAACCGTCCCAGCATCACCGGCAGTATTGTCATCATCAGCGAGTAGCCGGTGATAATCCAGATGCCGTGAAAGATACTGGCATGCAGTTGGTCTAAAATCGTCGGTAATCCGATGATGACAATGCTGGAATCCAGGCAGGCCATGAACAAACCGACGTTAGTCACCGATAAGGCGAGCCATTTATAATCGAGCTTGAATTTCACAAAACCTCACCTACTCCGCCAAGCGTCTCCGGCTGTGTTTTTAACAGGCCGTTAAGTAAAAAAATATTCGACTAATGTCCCAGGGATTTTTTTAGTTTGCCGTCAATCCAGAACCGGGCAGCGTAGAAACTGAGCATACTGGGTCCGCCGGCGCCCATCCAGATGGCATGGGACTGTGCGTTGAACCCTTTGAGCCACGGCTGGCATAAAGAATACTGCGTCGGCAAGAGCAGCGATAACGCCCAATGCTGCCGCGCCACGCGCTCGTTGGCGTCTTTCAGGACCTGCTTCAATTCATCATCGTTTTTTGCCGCCAGCGCTTCGGGATAATAAGCATCGAAAACAGGGTCGCTGACCATACAGAAATTGGCTGAATAACCGGTATGGAAACGGGTAATCGCCCGCAGCGGGGCGTAGGTCTGTCCGAGCGGTCCGTACTGCCGGTATACCAGCTGGTCGTGTTTGTGCTCGATTTCTACATATTTAATCCAGGCCGCCGGGTCCATAGTGCGGATTTCCATTTCGATGCCGATATCGGCGAAATACGCCTGCACGATTTTCAGCAGCGGCATATCGCTGACGGTATCCGCGATGACATTGGTCTTGAATCCGTGGGGATACCCGGCCTCCGCCAGCAGTTTTTTCGCCAGCGCCGGATTATAGACATATTCGTCTTTTAATTCCTGCGGCCAGATTTCGTAAGGAAAACCCCAGCCTTTAACCATGCGGTTGGTTAACGTCGAAGGATACGGTTCGACAGCTCCGTGGTAATGAGATTTGGCGATGGCCGGCAGGTCCACGGCCAGCTGCAGCGCTTTGCGCACCCGGATGTCATTATAGGGTTTCATATCCACCCGCGGCTGTAAAGTAATTGTGGGCCCAGCCGCAGACGGAATTTGGATGATTTCCGGGTTTGTTCTGGCGAGGGATTGCGCGCCCTGATAGGAAATATTATTCATTACGTCTACTTTACCGGCGCGCATGGCGTCCACCGCTTCTGCTTCGTCGGGAACAATCAGGTACTGCAGTTTGTCGGCATAAGGGAGTTTGTTCTGTGGATAACGTTCGTCGTTTGCCCAGTAATCCGGATTCTTATCCAGGGTCAGATACTTACCGGAAACGAAATCTTTTAATATAAAGGGGCCGCTGCCTACGGCATGACGCCAGTCGCCCGCATCTCCCCACTTTTTAACGACATCGGGGCATTCTAGGCATTGCGCCAGCCCGACGTTGTGCAGCGTCTCCATGATGAATTCCGGATTGGGCGTTTTGAACTTGAAGACTACGGTGTATTTATCCGGGGCGCTCACGGATATCATGTCCTGCATGCGTACGTCAGCGTCGCGGTAGGGACTGGGTTTGGTGAAGCCGCTGCCCAGGCCGTAAAACCGGTGGTAATGAAACAGCACGTCTTCAGAGGTTAATTCGCGGCCGTTAGCCGGCGGCAGGTTCTGCCAGTGAATCCCTTTACGCAGATGGATGACATGGGTCGTCGGGTCCGGGAATTCCCAGCTTTCCGCCAGGTTGCCTTTCTGGAATTTGGAAGGGTGCCAGGCAATCTGATAGTTCCAGACATCGGGGTCGGTGGTCCAGTCATCGGTCACCAGCCTTTCCAGCCAGGCGCCGTAGATGTTAGTCAGCCCCTCGGTATGATAAGGGTCGAAGTTGACGATATTCCGGCTCGCCCGGATGGTAATTTCCCCGCCGTACTGCGGCGCTCCGAGTTTATCCCACCAGTGTCCGGTTTTCTTTTCCATGGTGTTTCCTTATCGCGTGTTTCGGACTATTCGCCTTCGACGGCGTTCTTAATCACTTCCAGCCGCTGCGGGTGGCCCTGCCCATCCAGTTCCACGGCCACAAAATCGATGCGCCATTCGGCGGGCAGATTCTGATGGCTCTCCAAATAACGCGCCGCGGCGTTGCGCAGATGCTGTTTTTTTCTGGCGGTGACGGATTCCTCCGGCGTGCCGTAGTTGCGGTTGTGTTTCGCCCGCACTTCCACAAAAACCAGAAAGGGGCCGTCGTTAGCGATTATGTCAACTTCCCCTTCTTTACAGCGATAGTTTTTCTCGATAATCCGATATCCCTGCCGGATTAAATATTCCGCCGCCAGTTTTTCGCCGATGATGCCGGTGGTTTGTCGTTTCATAACATTGCCATCACGTCTCTGACCGGTTGAAAAGAACAGCGGTGAATGGGGGACGGTCCGAACCGCTGCAGGCACGCCAGATGCTCCGGAGTGCTGTAGCCTTTGTGTACGGCGAATTTATATTCCGGATAAATTTTATCCAATTCTTCCATCATATGGTCGCGGGTGACCTTGGCAATAATCGAGGCGCAGGCAATTGAAAAAGACAAACAGTCGCCGTGAGTGATGCCCTTTTGCGGCAATTTTATTTCCGGGATATTGAAAAAATCCACCAGCAGAAAATCCGGCGGCGGCGTGATTTTGTCCACTGCTTTTTTCATTGCCAGGCGGGAGGCTTTGGCAATTCCTTTGCTGTCAATGGTTCTCACGTCGCTTTCACCGATACCGAAGCCGACGGCGATTTCGGTGATATACAAAAATAACTCTTCCCGCCGCGCCGGGGTCACCTGCTTGCTATCGTTGACCAGCGGTTTCCAATCAGCTTCGAAATCTAACGGCAGGATGACGGCAGCCGCCACGACCGGACCGGCCAGCGGGCCGCGCCCCACTTCATCAGTGCCGGCGATGCGCAAATAACCCATTTGCCGGGCGGCATTTTCTTCGTCAAAAGTGGGTGGACCGAAAACTTCCGCTTTCGGTGCTTTTATTTTTCTATCAGACTGCTTACTTTTTGCCATATCATCTGCTTTATCTTTTCTTTAGGCAAAGCGGCATCAATGACCTGCCACCTTCGGGGTTCTTCTTCGGCTAATTTCAGGTAACCGGCCCGCACCCGGCGGTGAAAGACCCGGTCCTCTTTCTCGAAGCGGTCCGGTTCCTGCCCTGTTTTGCGGGCAAACCCGGCTTCCGGCGAGATGTCCAGCAGTACCGTTAAATCCGGTTTCAAAGTGCCGGTAGCCAGGCTGTTAACTTTGCGGATTGTTTCAATATCAACGCGGCGGCCGTATCCCTGATAGGCAATCGTGGAATCGGTATACCGGTCGCAAATCACAATCTTGCCGGTTTGTAGCGCGGGGCGGACCACTTCATCCAGCAGCTGGGCACGGGAAGCATTGAAAAGCATCAATTCGGTCATCGGGGAAATGCTGGTGGAGCGTGCCCATTTCAAAAGGCGGGTCAGTTTTTCGCCGAGAACTGTGCTCCCCGGTTCGTGGATTAATATGGCGGGGATAGCAAGCCGGTTCAGTTGCCGGTAGAGCGCCCGGGTTTGCAGGCTCTTCCCGCTGCCCTCACCGCCCTCAAAAGTAATAAAAAGTGACATTTAAAATCTCCAATATCTTACAGCCAGTTTATCACTTGCCGTCGGGAAACGCCAGAAAATTCTCACAAGAATCCTTATGATATTTCACAGCAAATATTTTAAGTTTATTTTCAAATTGGGACTTGACAAGTTTTTAACATTGGAATATTGTTAAAAACAAATATTATCTCCATGGAGGACTTGCAGCTTCGGCTGCCAATCAGTATCTGTTTTCACTTACATAGTCTCAGCAATACCTCCACTCAAATTTGTAATTTCAGCTTGAAATTCAAATACAGCGAACAAAAATAAGGAGGGTTTATGAAAGGAAAAACAGTTTTTACCTATCTTCTGACCGCGTTGATGGTCGGCTCGCTGCTCATGGCCAGCGCCTGCAAGAGTACGTCCACCACGACGACGGCAACATCCACCACTACCGAAACGGTTAAAAACCCCGACACTTTTATCGAGGAAGTTATCGGTGACCCGCAAACACTTGACCCGGCAGCAGCTTACGATACCACCAGCGATTCCTATATTGAATTAGTCTACAATACGCTGGTCGTCTACCACAAAGACAGTACCACCCAGTTTGACCCCAGTCTGGCCGACAGCTGGACCGTATCCGCAGACGGTATGACCTACCGTTTCCACATTCGTACGGGGGTGAAATTCTCTAACGGCGACCTGCTGACTCCTGATGATGTCAAGTACTCATTTGAACGCGGGATGGTGCAGGACTATTCCGGCGGTCCGCAATGGCTGATATTCTTACCCTTGTTCGGCGTTAACAGCTCGCGCGATGCCAACGGGAATTTGATGCCTCTGTCGCAACTTACCAGCGCCATCACCGTTGACGGCGATTACGTGCAGTTCAAACTGGATGCGCCATTCCCGCCATTCCTGCAAATTCTGGCCGGCGGGTATAGCTCTATCGTAGATAAAGCCTGGTGCATCGCGCAGGGCGACTGGGACGGGACTGAAGCTTCCTACGAAAAATTAAATAATCCCGCCGCAGATGCCTGGCCTCTGCACGAAAAAATGATGGGGACCGGGCCGTTTACCCTGAATTACTGGACCCAGGGTTCCGAAATTGCGTTCACTAAAAACACTAACTATTGGGGTCCGAAAGCCAATTTCACCAGCATCGTTGCCAAAGATGTTCAAGAATGGACCGACCGAAAGCTCGCGCTTGAAGCCGGGGATGCGGATTACGTCGATGTCGGCGTCCAGCAATATAGCGAATTGGATGGAGTTCCCGACATAACGGTCGTTAAGGGTTTACCAACCGAAGAGACCGAAGGATTTTTCTTTACGTATGATATTTCCCCTAACAGCTCCTTTATCGGCGATGGCAAACTGGACGGCGGTGGAATACCGACTAACTTCTTCACCGATATCAATATCCGTAAGGCTTTTGCTTACAGCTTCGATTACAACACCTTCATCAACCAGGTAGTTTCTGGGAATGCTGTTCAGCCTGACGGTCCGATTATTTCCGGACTAACGGACTATAATCCCAATATTCCCAAGTATACCTATGACACTGCAAAAGCCATTCAGTATTTCCAGGCTGCCTGGGGCGGGCAGGTCTGGACCAATGGATTTACGATGACTTTGGCTTACAACAGCGGCAATACAACACGCCAGACCGCCTGCGATATCCTGGCCGCCGATATCAACGCGCTTAATCCTAAATTCCACGTCACTTCGGCCGCCCAGCAGTGGAGCAGCTACGCGTCCCAGTGGGATGCCCAACTTTTGCCCGTTTTCGTGGTTGGCTGGCTGGCGGACTACCTCGATGCCAGTGATTTTATCGAACCTTTTATGTCCACAACCGGCGCCTACTCCCAGGCTCAAGGTTACGGCAATGCGACCACCGACGCATTGATTAACGCGGCTGCGGTCGAAACCAACACGGCGAAAAGACAGGCCGATTACGACCAGTTGAGTACTCAATACTACAACGATTGCCCCGGCGTGATGATTGAACAACCCACGGTAAACCGTTACATGAGAAGCTGGGTAAAGGGTTTCTTCTATAATCCGGCGGAGGTGACCGATATCGGCTGTGACCTTTATTACCTCAGCAAGGGCAATTAACGTTCTCTGCCATTGTTAAGTTCGCAAATCGAATGCGAGTAAAAAAAGCCGGAGTCCTTCGCGGTGAAGGGCTCCGGCTACCAATATAATTTATCCCGCCGCAGGATACTTTTTTAAGGAGAACCGGAAAGAGTCCGATGGAATTTCGCACTTACCTGATTCGGCGTTTATTGCTGCTGATCCCGGTGTTAATCGGGGTAACATTCCTTATTTTTCTGCTGCTGCAATTTTTTTCGCCGGCACAGCGCGCGATGCTTTATATCCACAGCCCTCAGCAAATGCGGAACCTGGATTTAATCATTGCCAAATACGGTCTCAATCAACCTATCTGGAAACAGTACTGGACCTGGCTGTTACAGATATTTCACGGCAATCTGGGGTGGTCAACAGTGGTGGGTATGCCGGTAACCAAAGCGTTCGCCTCTTTTCTCCCGGCAACACTGGAACTGGCGATATTCGCCACCCCGCTGATTATTTTCACCGGTATCTTTTTAGGTACTAAAGCCGCCGCGAATAAAGATAAGTTGATAGACCACATCACCAGAATCGCAGCTATTGTCGGCTGGTCTTTACCGACGTTCTGGTTAGGTTTGCTGCTGCTAATGGTGTTTTACGGGTTCTTTTCCGGATTTTTGCCGCCGGAACGTTTAGGCAACGCCATGGACGCCGTCATCCATTCGTCATCATTTATCAGATATACAGGGATGAACACCATTGACGGCATCCTGAACTGGAAATGGGACGTCACCCTCGATGCTTTAAGACATCTTGTCTTGCCCGTAATCACACTTACGGTAATTAACACGGCTTTCATTATGCGCCTGATGCGTTCCAGCATGCTGGAGACGCTGGGTAAAGGGTATGTTTTAACCGCCCGGGCCAAAGGGCTGCCGGAAAGCGATGTCATCAACAAACATGCCCGCCGAAATGCGATGATTCCGATTTTAACCATCTCCGGTTATCTGTTTGCTTCTATTGTTAATGGAGTGGTTATTACCGAAAGTATATTTGATTTTAAAGGTCTGGGCTGGTGGGCATGGGAAGCCGCAGTCAACCTTGATATCCCATCCCTTTTGGCCTTTGCTTTATTCAGCGCCGTACTTTTCGTCATCACGAATCTGGTGGTTGACCTCCTTTATGTCCGCCTGGATCCGCGGGTAAGACTGGGAGCGAGCGAACAATGACGGGCTTAAAATTTTTCCTGCATAATCTGAAAAAGAATCCGCTGTCTTTCGTCGGATTCACCGTTATCTTCATCTTTGTGATTATCGCCATTTTTGCGCCGCTGATTGCCCCGACTCCCAAGGGGCAGTTTAACGCCTACATGATTCCCCGGGCCGGCTATACCACCGTCCCGAAGCCGCCCGATGCCGCGCATCCGTTCGGCACGACTGAAGGACAATATGATATTTTCTACGGCGTCATCTGGGGTACCCGCACAGCCTTTATTATCGGGCTTACGGTCATCTTCTCAATATTAATCATCGGTTTAACGCTGGGCAGTATTTCCGGTTATTTTGGCGGAGCTATTGATGAAATCATCATGCGGGTTACGGACATCTTTATGGCTTTCCCGTCTCTGATTCTGGCCATGGCTGTCACCATCGCGCTCGGTCCGAGTATTAAAACGATAATGATCGCGCTGATTGCCGTGTCCTGGCCGCCCTATGCCAGGTTGGTACGGGGAGATATTTTATCGGTCAGGGAAGAAGATTTTGTGAAGGCGGCCCGGGGTGTTGGCAGTTCACATCTGCGGATAATCATGCGGCATGTCTTACCCAATTCGATATATCCGGTGCTGATTATGGCATCGCTGGATATCGGCGCGGTGGTGCTGTCTGCCGCCGCCCTCAGTTTCCTGGGTTTAGGGGTTCCCACCGGCTATGCAGACTGGGGACAAATGATCAGCTTCTCACGCAACTGGATCGTGGGTACGGTCCACAATCCGTTTGCTTACTGGTATACGGTCGCCATCCCAGGTGTTTTCATTTTCTTTTTCGTCCTCGGCTGGAACCTGATTGGCGATGCCTTCAGGGATATCCTTGACCCGAGACTGTCGAGGAGATAAATTTGGCAGAATTAGTCAGAATCAATAATTTGAACGTCCGGTTCCACACCTACGAAGGCGTGGTACAGGCGCTGGACGGTGTCAATTTGACTATTTTCCAGGAAGAAACGCTGGGGCTGGTCGGTGAAACCGGCAGTGGTAAAACCGTGACCGGACTTTCAATATTACGCCTGATTATGCCGCCGGGTAAAATCGAAGGCGGCGAAATCTTTTTTGACGTACACGGGAACGGGCTGGTAGACCTGTTAAAAATCAGCGAACCGGAAATGCGGGACGTGCGCGGCAGCCAGATTGCGATGGTCTTCCAGGAACCGGGGTCTGCCCTGAACCCCGTTTTCACCATTGGCGACCAGCTGACGGAAGGGATCATGCTGCACCGGCGCCGCGAAATTGCCGGACTGGCCATTGACACGCTCGACCGCCGGTTGGCGGATGAAAAAACAGCCGGCTTTTTTAAACCGGGGCTCGTCACCACTCGACAGGTGCTCCGGATCGTAAAAGCCAACCCGAAGAGCCGCCTGGTTAGATTTATCCAACGGACCCCGCTGGCGCGAAGAACACTGAACGGATTGCGGGCCGAAGCCGATAAAATCGCCATCGCCATGATGCGCGAAGTGGAAATCCCGGATGCGGCCAGAATCATGAAGCATTATCCTCATGAATTGAGCGGCGGCATGAAGCAGCGGGTCGTCATCGCCATGGCATTGTGCAACAATTCAAAGTTAATTATCGCCGACGAACCGACGACTTCCCTGGACGTGACAATTCAGGTCCAGATTGTCGAATTACTTAAGAAACTGAAGCTGGAATTCAAATCCTCTTTACTTTACATCACCCATAATTTGGGCGTGGCCGCGGAAATATGCGACCGGGTGGCCGTAATGTATGCCGGCAACATTTATGAGGTTGCCGGCGTGGTGGATATTTTTAAAAACCCGCTGCATCCATACACTCAAGTGCTAATGGCCGCCGTGCCCAAACCCGGGGAAGAACCACGCGCCATTGGGGGCTCGGTGCCGGACGCGCTGGCACTACCATCCGGCTGCCGTTTCCATCCCCGCTGCAGCCAGGCCATGGATATCTGTTCGCAAATTTGTCCCAAACTGGCGGAAATCGCCCCCGGTCATTATGTCGCCTGCCATCTATTCCAAGGAGAACAAAGTGGAACTGCTCATTGAAACCAGGGACTTGAAAACATTATTCCCGATTACCAAGGGGTTATTCCACAAAGTTGTCGGGGCAGTGAGAGCGGTTGACGGCGTCAACCTGCAAATTGCGAAGGGCCAGTGGCTGGGGCTGGTGGGCGAATCCGGCTGCGGCAAAACCACGCTGGGAAAAACCATCCTGCGTTTGGTCCATTCGACATCCGGCCACATCTTTCTGGAAACACCACCGGAAGTAGTGGCACAAATCACCGCGCTGGAAGCGAAGAATAGCAGCGACAAAGAGCTGACGGCGTTAAACAACCGTTACGACCTGACAACTTATTCCGGAAACAGGCTCAAGACGCTGCGGAGTAAAATGCAGCTGGTTTACCAGGACCCATTTACTTCCCTCGACCCCCGGATGCGAATCAAAGATACGCTGCTGGAACCTATCATCGTGAACAAAATGATGGATGGTAAACATGCCTTAAAAAGAGTGATTGAAATCATGGAACTGGTTGGGCTGACAGAAAAACAACTATACCGCTACCCCCACCAGTTCAGCGGCGGACAAAGACAGCGCATCGCCATCGCCCGGGCGCTGACCCTGAATCCGGAGTTTATCGTCTTCGATGAACCGACCTCATCGCTGGATGTCTCGGTGCAGGCGCAAATATTATTACTCTTGAAAAAACTGATTAAAGAACAGAATCTGACTTACCTGTATATCACCCACGACCTGGCGGTGGCAGAGAGTGTCTGCAGCCGCATCGTGGTAATGTACCTGGGGAAAATCGTGGAAATCGGGAGCCCGGAAGAAATTTTCCATTATCCCAAGCACCCCTATACCCTGGCGCTGGTGCGGTCTACTCCGATTCCGGACCCTACCCGGGTGAGAGGGAGAATTGTCTTACGCGGCGAAGTGCCGAGCCCGTCCAATCCACCGCCGGGCTGCCGGTTCCATCCCCGCTGCGACCGGGCGCTGGACATCTGTAAAACCGACGAACCGTTGTTGCAAAATACTGCCGACAAACGAATTGTCGCCTGCTGGAATCCGGAACCGCCGGAGACCTCAGTTTAAAATCCGGCCGCAAGCCTTCCCGCGGGGATAACATGTCAAACCTTTGACGCCGCTCCGTTCTCTTGGTAGAATCTAGTAAGTTTTATCATTGAGGAGATTTGCTGACGTGAGCGGTGTAAATTCGACCGGCTGGGAAAAAATGCTGCAGGGCTATCCCTGGTTCAACGGGAAAAACCGGTTTACCCTGCCGGCTTATTCCGAGTTCATGCCGCCGCCGCGCTTCGGGCGCAGTCCTTATGGTGAATTTGATACCGAACACTGCGTACAAAACGACCCGTTCGGCTGGTACGTCTCCGAAATCGAAGAAGAACTGCAATTAAAACCCGGTTTAACGCTGCTGGCGAATGAAATACTAAAGCAAATCGTGGAACTCGGCGAGGGAAAACCGGCTTACAACATCTCCGGACAAATGGGGCGTAACCTGCTCGATAATCCGTACTGGCCGCCGGCACTGGCTGCGCAGGCCGGGAAGCTGCCGCACGAACGCTACATTGTTTTTCTCCCTTTGGCGCTCTCTAAAACCCAGGACGATAAGGGCCGCGTGCGCTGGACTTTTTTCGGCAGCAGCGAACAGGGGCCGGAACAGGCTTTCCGGAAAAGCTTCTTTTCTTCCCCGGCCCAGGAAATACCGGAGAAGGAAGTGCTGGCTTTTCTCTGTAATTTACTCTCCTCGGTTTATCAGGAAAATTGCCGGAATATTGCTGATTTGCCGGGCACCGGCTTCCGTTTTTTACCGGCCGCAGCCTCATCCCCGGACCGCGCGGACTTGCCGCTGCCGTCGTATTTCAAGCCGTTTGTTTATGATGTAAATACCCCTGCGAAAGACATTCGCTATTTATTGACCTTCCGGCCGTTCGCCCGACTGCCCGCGGCAATTAAAGAAAGATACCTGACAGGCAAATTAAACATCTTACCTTTCCCCGGCAGTCTGGTTTTCTGGGGTATGCCGGGTTTTATCGGCCTGCAAAAAGAAATGCCGCTGGCAATGCAACTGCCGCTGCAGCGTTTGGCAGCGCGTCACGGCGGGCCGCACGGCATCCGCGTGCCGCAGTCCGGCAGTTTCCACGAACCCGGCCGGAATTTAAAACTGCCCGAAATCGAGGAAAAGCAGTTGCTCAACACTTATAAACGCACCAGCCGCTGGGACCGCACCCACCGCTATGAAAATGAAATAATTATGAGCGCCATCGAAGACAAAGTGGCCAATGTACTTTTCAGCACTAAACTCGACGCGCTGGGACTGTACGGTAAGCCGATGGCCAAAAACTGCCAGCTGTGGACTGGTGATTTTCATTTGCTGCTGGACGGCCCGCAGGCCAATCGGGCAGAACTGGAGCGCGCCGCCGCGATTGTATCGGAGGGCGGGACATTCCATTACCGCTTCCAGTTCCCACCGATGCGTGTCGGATTTCACGAAATTTACTGGCAGCGCCCGCTGACCGCTTATTGGGACGCGGTAACCGGTGAAGCCAAAACACTGACCGGCGGACCACTCGGCTATCTGACCGGCTATGCGGTGAATAATTCCGATATCGCGCAGCCCGTGGAATTGTGGCCGCGCCTGCTAAAGCGGGAGGCCTATCTGGCAGCGCTGCAAAACTTCGCCCACCTTGAAGAACATTACACCCATCAAACGACACTGAACGTTTTACGCGTGCTGGATACTGCCAAAATCTGGCCGCAACAATGCCTGCCGGAAAGGTTTGCGCGGCAGATGCTGCACTTACAGGAGCACGAAACCATGAAATCGTGGCTGGCCGTCCTGCCGGAAAAAGCGCAAAATACGGCAGAAGTGAAAAACCTTTGCGCTAAACTGGAGAGCTGCATCGCGGATAGCGCCGGGCCGGGAATGCAAAAAGAAAAACCGCTGACTTTCGGCCGGACTGCCGCGCGGGCCTTTGAAAAAGCATGGTGGCGTGATATTCAGATATTGTCCAGCGGCGCCTATTTGAATAAAGACAATGCCGATTGCGTCCACGACCCGGTGACGCAAAGCCACCTGACGCACCATCGCCGCGACCTGGAAAAACTGGGCAATTATCTGCTCGGACGCCACCAGCAGGCAATTCTTGACGCCGGCATGGAGGGCAAAGCTGTCTGCGGCGAATTGCCGTTTCACTGGGACACGGATTTCGATTTCTCGGATTTCGGCGGCTGGAAAAACAACCAGGAAGGCCATACCCACGAACGCGACCTGGTGGTGATTATCCCCGGACGAAACCGTCGAGAAGCGGTAATCATGTCCGACCACTACGATACCGCCTACATGGAAGACATGTACGATAAATCTTTGGGCGGCATGGGCGCGCGGCTGGCGGCCCACGGCGCGGACGACAACTGCTCGGCGACCGCGACTCTCTTGCAAGCCGCCCCGATATTTTTAAAACTGGCTAAAGAAGGCAAGCTGGAACATGATGTCTGGCTGGTGCACCTGACCGGCGAAGAATTTCCCTCCGACTGCATGGGCGCCCGCCATCTGGCTCAGGCCTTAATCGAAAAATCGCTGCAGATGAAATTGACCGGCGGAGAGACTCTGGAATTATCCAACGTCCGCATCAGGGGCATTTTTTTAATGGATATGATCGGACACAACCGCGAAAGCGAACCGGATGTCTTCCAGATTTCCCCTGGCAAAGGCCCGGCTGCGCTGCAGCTGGCATTTCAGGCACATTCCGCCAATGAATTGTGGAACGAAAGTTCGGTGAAATGGAACAAACGCCCGGGCCGGCGCGGCCGGGGCCGAGGACGACGCTCCGCGAGCGATAAAATCCCGCAGACGGCGGAATTTCTGAAACTGAAAGGTGAAGTGCGTCTCCCGGCCGACCCGCGCAGCACGCTCTTCAATACGGACGGGCAAATCTTCTCCGACTGCGGCGTGCCGGTGGTGCTTTTCATGGAAAACTACGATATCAAACGCAGCGGCTACCACGATACCAAAGACACGATGCAGAATATTGACCTGGATTACGGGGCGGCACTGGCTGCCATCGTCATTGAATCCGCGGCAAAAACGGCGGCATTGAAAAAGATTTAAAACTATCCGGCATCAAATCCGGCCATCAATTATCCTGCGCTGCTCATTTATCGTAGTAAATCATCCACATTGTTATCATTATCTAATTGCGGCAAAGGCGTCCCCGGCGGTAAATGTAACACATACTCTTCCCGCGTAGAGTGAAACACCCAATTAATAAATGTTACATCCGACGGTGCGAGTGAAATATGGATATCTTCGATATATGCCGTGTGTTCGGGCGCATCCTCATCAATTGTGGTTTCGTCAGCATAAATATAACCCGGTTCATATTTGCCCTCAGCCGTTTTTTCCATAAAGTAATAAACCGGAGAGCTGCAATAATATCCTGCGTCAACGAAATCAGGGTTGCGGAATGTGCCGACACCCGGAATAGGCAGTAAACCGCTGCTTTCTGCCGGTTGGGGTCCCGGCGTATCGCTGGTAACCTTAGGTAAATAAACTCCAGTCAGTCCCGGTACCAGCACCGCCGCCAGACAGCAGAGACCACAGAAAAAAGCCCCGCGCCACAATATTTTTCTCCGGTGGGCGATAACAAGTATCACGATGGCAATCCCGATAAAAATTAAACTTGTGAACATTTACTGCATCCGATATTCCGTTTTATTCTAATATCAGTTTTTGCTGCGGGCAGGATCAAGGTCTATTTTATTGTCTGCGGCCGAACTGCTAAGGAGTAAGCATTAAACCCGGCCGCAAGAGCATCGCCTGTCATTAAAAAAATAATGA
>Ga0182027_10003297_pt1 | contig 25713 bp, 20 predicted proteins | sample 712E1DmetaG_FD_121300 | JGI IMG/M metagenome (GOLD analysis project Ga0182027, IMG submission 121300) | Permafrost microbial communities from Stordalen Mire, Sweden - 712E1D metaG (Illumina Assembly) | ecosystem: Environmental > Terrestrial > Soil > Wetlands > Permafrost | place: Sweden...
GGTTTCCCTCGGCCTGGTTTTCATGTCGCCGAAATTTTTCCCGTTCGCCCGGCAGGCGCTGGAGCTTTTGCGCGTTCACGCCCGGATTCCATTGCTCGCCGGCTGTTCGAGCGCCGGATTGATCACCGGGGCGCAGGAAATTGAAGAGGCAACCGGTTTTGTGCTCGCGCTCTATTCGCTGCCCAGCGCGGAGTTGACGGGTTTTCGTTTCACGCAGGAACAGGTCGAGGAAGCCAGCGGACCCGCTTACTGGCATCTGGAGACCGGCGTCGAACCGGCGCGCACGAACGGCTGGCTCGTTTTCATTGACCCGTTCCATCTCGACGCGGAAAGCTGGATTCGCTCGTGGAACGAGGCCTACGCGCCGCTGCCCGCGCTCGGCGGTCTGGCCAGCGGCGTTTTCAACCAGCAAACGACGCAGGTTTATCTGAACGGCGATGTGTTTGAGGATGGCGGCGTGGCGATTTCCGTCGGCGGCGACGTGCAGTTGACGGGCGTCATTTCCCAGGGCTGCACGCCCATCGGCGAGACATGGACGCTCACGCGCGTGGAAAAAAATTTAATCCATCACATCGGCAACCGGCCGGCATACGCGGTGCTGGCCGAGACCTTTCAAAGGCTGCCGCCCGACGAACAACGCCAGGCGCAGGGCAATCTGCTCATTGGCCTGGTCGTCAACGAATACCTCGAGGATTTCCATCGCGGCGATTTTCTCGTGCGCAACCTCATCGGGGGCGACCCGCACTCCGGGGTGCTGGCCGTGGGCACGCTGCCGCGCGCGGGACAGACCATGCAATTCCAGCGGCGCGACGCCGCCGCGGCCACCGAGGACATGAACGAACTGCTCGCGCGCGCGAAGCAACAAATCGGGGGGGCGACAATTTACGGCGGCTGCCTCTGCTGTTGCAATGGACGCGGGAAACACCTGTTTGGCCGCGCGAACCACGATGCCGAACTCGTGCAGGAACGGCTTGGCCCGTTCGGTCTTTCGGGATTTTTCTGCAACGGCGAAATCGGGCCCGTCGGCGCGAAGAATTTCCTCCACGGCTACACGGCTTCGCTCGCGTTGTTCGCAAAAAAATCTTAAGCCGGAACAGCCCGGGGCCATGCCTACGGCAAAGGCAGCGGGTTCTCGCGGAATGGCCGGCCCGACCGAAAGAACCCCAGCATATTTTCCGCCTGATGGACGGCCGCTTCATCGCCGGCCGTCCGGGCAAGAGTGATCGCCTCCTGCGCAGCGTTGATGGCCTCAGGAAATCTTCCGGCTTCGGCATACGCCGCTGCCAAAGTGTCGAGCAACTCCGGGTTCCTGCGGCTGGTCACCGCACAGGCACGTTCAGCCAGTCGCACCGCTTCCGGCCCGTTGCGCACGGTTGCATCGGGATGGGTGGCCAGGAACCAAGCCAGTCCGTTGAGCGCCGGCGGCCAATCCGGCGCCAACCGCGCCGCTTCCTGAAAATGCCGCGACCCATTCGGAGCGTCCCCCAAGTGAAGGAGTGCCTGCCCGAAGGTTAAATGCACATCCGCCCAAGCAGGCTTGAGCAACAATGCATACGCAAACTGGTTGGTGGCGCTGGCGAAATCGCCCTTCCTTGCCAGTATCAGTCCCAGTGTGTAATGCAGCTCCGGATTGGTCGGACTGACAGCCAGCCCATCGCGGGCGACATTGATGGCCTCCTCCGCGCGCCCCGATCCGAGCAAGAGGCCCGCTAATAATGGATAAGGGGACAGACACTCCGGCCCCAATTCCACCGCGCGTTGCGCTTCGCCAATCGCGCGCTGCATTTGCCCTTGTCCGGCCAGAATCACACTCAAGATGTAATGGCCGGCGGCGTTCGTTGGATCCAGTTCCACGGCCTGCTCGGCGGGATGAAGCGCTTCATCCGTTTTCCCCAATTCATTTAAAGTCAAAGCCAGAAACCGCCCTGCCGGCGCATTGGACGGATCCCTGTTGACTGCGGCAGCAAATTCCAACTCCGCCGCGTCCATTCTGTTCTCATCTGCAAGCATCACACCGAGATGAATGTGCGTGGGCGCAGAGCCGTTCCGGATCCACACCGACGCGAAGCTGTTCATGGCCCACACCAACAGCATTGTGCCGAGCACGAATTGCAGCCATTTGCGCCCCCGGGTCAGGACCTCCCAGCCCACCGCGCCGAAGGAACAGAGCGGCACGAGCGCGCATAATCCGTAGAATGCTTTCTCCACTGAAATATTAGGCACCGTCAGGTTCAGGAAAACCAGCGCCAGCAACAGCGTTCCCGAAAAACCGAGCAGCACGAACCATTCTGCCGAAGGTTTGCGAATGAAACGCCAGACCGAAACCGCCACGCCAGTCAGGATGATCAGGGTCGGTAACAGCGCCAGAAGATATCCGGCTGTCATCAGGTTGTAGTTCCACGGCGGCCGGGCGTTCATATCCCTTCTCCCGCCGCACAGGCCGTCGCCCCAGAGCGTCGAGTAAATCCCGTCGGCAAATCCGGCAAATCCGCTGAACAACGGATGAACCAGTGATTGGCCAAAACGCGTGAAATCTGCCAGCGTGTGGTAGCCATTCTCCTGCGACCAGTGATTCTCCTGCCACCAGCGCCCGGACACCGTGTCCCAGTTGCGCATGAGCAGCGTGCCGAAGTGGAACCAGATCCAGAGAGAATACAAGCCACAAAAAACAAAACATAAGCCGACCGTCACGCCCAAAGTTCGCCACCCGATGGCAAGAGTTGTTTTTTGCGTTATCAGCCAGCCAGCCAGCGCAACGACAACGAACGGAACCAGCAAGACAACCGTTGACTTGGTCAGCAAGGCCGCACTCATGCATAATCCCAGTCCCGCATATTCGGCCACGGACGCCTTCTCTGCCCATAATAAACGCAAGCATAGAAAAGTGGCCGCGGTGGCAAGGGTTGCGGCCAGCACCTCGTTGGTCACGTATTGCGACAAGTAGAGTTGCATTGGCAAAAAGGCGGCCAGCACCAGTCCGACCAATTGCCGGCCAAATTGCCCGGGGAAGATCAGGCGCAGGCACAGAAAAACCAGCGTGATATGTGCAATGCCAAAAAGCATCATGAGCAGGCGCAGGACCGTGCCCGCCGCTGCATCGTTCACCGAAAGACCCAGCGTCGAAAGAGTGACCGCAGAAATGCCGTAATACAGCGGCGGCTGGAACGTCTCCAACCCCTCGTTCGGCGCAGGCAATGCCTTGTGCTCCTGAAGGTAATTGATGTAGTAAATATGATCGCGTGCATCAAAGCCGGTGTTCAGCGGCAGTGACCTCGTGTTATTGCAGAACAGCGCCATCCAAAACACGGCAATGATCATCAGCAGGGCCGTCACTTCCCGGCGGGACAACCCGGCAACCGCGCCCGGCGTTCGGGCGCGACCGAACCACCATCGGCCAACCCACCAGATGACCATCGAAAGCCCTCCAAATCCCACCCAAACCGGCCAGACGATGGCCAGGGCGGCGAGGGTTCCCTCGCCTCCAGCAATGGGGTTGCCACAGCCGGGTATTCTCGGCGTCGTGGCCAGCGCGGCGCGGCGCCACGCGGAACCCACAAATGATGCTTCCCAGGTTTGGTCGCTCCGCAAGGTGGGTTGGTCTGTCACCAACTCCAGCCAAAGTGCCGGCGGCCAATTGCCGTTGAATACCCTGGCCTCAATCGTATTTGTGCCGGCGCGCAGCCAGGCGGCCACATCCGTGCTTGAAAAATCCTTCCAGTTGCGGCTTGTGCCCAGGGCCACCGGGTTGCCGTTGATTTTCAACTCGACGCGTTTGGCCGCACGCACACGCAATCGCGCCGCTCGCGGCTGGCCATCCAGCATGAACTCGCGCCGAAATACCGCATCCAGATCGGCGATATGATGCAATCCGGCATCCGGGGCGGATGGGAAAAGAATCCATTCCGCCCGCCCGTCACCAGGCAGGAAGGCGATGTGGGGATCGCGAATGCACAACCACGCCAGCGCCGCAACCACCGTGGCGACGAGAGCGATGGCCAGCACTGCCCGATGCATGGCCTTTAGTTGAAACCACACACGTTTAATGTCCGATTGCTGGTTTGAGATTTTCAGGCTTGCTGCGCCGGTTTCAAGCGCGACTTTAGTTGGACATTTTCACCCGTCCAAAGCAAGTCCCGAGAACTCTGGAGTTGATGACTGGCTCTGCGTTCTGTTCCGCAATTGGGATGGAATCTCAATTGGGAATAATTCGCCATTGCTTTTGCCCGGCGGCTCGCCATGCTTCACCCGGAATGTCCCAAGAGGAACCAGCATCCGAGACGAATCAGCCCGCGCCACCCCGGGAACCGGGCGGCCGGCGTCGGCGCGGCCATCGCGGCGGACGCGGCCGTCGCCGTCCCGTGCCGTCCATTCCAGCGGCGGAGCAACCAGCGAAGATTGAATCACTGCCGACGCCGGCCGCGCCAGCCGTCAGCCCGCCCGAACTCCCGGCGCCGCCCGCGCCGCCCGCGCAAAAATTTCAACCCGCGGTTTCCGCGCCGCGCGCCGCCAGGCCGGAGGATTCAGCCATCAGCCAGGCGGTAAGCGAGGTAACGCAAATCGTCGAAGCGCTGAGAGAGGCGCTCAATCAAATGGAGGAAGTTTTGGAGCTGGTCGAACTCGCCGAACGCCAGAAACTCACCGACGAACGCGAGATTGATTCCCTCCGCCAGTTGCTGCGCCAGTTGCAGCAGCCACGAGGCGGCAGAGGCGAGCGGCGCGAACATGATGTCTGAAGTGTGGGTTTGATTCCCTTCGCCCGCTCCAACCCTTTATGGAGCGGACGCCCGCCGCCCAATCTCCCGGCTTGGCGCGGGGGGCTGGCCTTTGCTAGGCTGCCGTCGAAATGCCCAATTGGAGCCAAACTGCAGGTGAAATCAATTGAACACCCATTTCAAAAAAACATTCATCGCCCTGGCGCTTGTATTTGCGGTCGCGTGCGTTTTTCTCTTTAACGTCTTTTACAGGGAGGCCAGGAATACCGCCATCGCCAAGCTGCATGAAGAGCAGATGATCCATGCCAGACAGGCGGCCCGGGGAATCGAAGATTTCTTCGCCACTTGGACACGCAGCTTAAGCTCCTTGTCAAAGATGGATGAGATCGTGGATAACGACGCGGTCGGCAGACGCTATATGAAGCTTTTCTATGAGGCCAATCAGGAGCAGATCATGTCCATCACCCGCGTGGATGAACGAGGCGTCATAACCTATAACTTTCCCCAAAGCAGCTCGGTGGGAGTTGATATTTCAAATCAGCAGCACGTGCGTGAACTGCTGCGGGATCACAAGCCGGTGATTAGCGATGTATTCAAGGCCATTGAGGGATATGACTCGGTTGCCGTCTATGTGCCGGTCTTCCGGGGGTCTGAATTCAAAGGGGCAATGGCCATACTGGTAAACTTTGAGAGCCTCGCAAATCGTTATCTTGATGTGATCAAGATCGGCCAAACCGGATATGCCTGGATGGTCAGCCGTGACGGGACGATTCTTTACACACCGGTACCGGGGCTTACCGGGAAATCCGTGTTTGAAACTGTAAAGGATTCACCTTCGCTTAATGTCATGGCGAACGACATGCTCAAGGGCCATGAAGGCGCCGCCATATACACCTTTGACCGGATCGGCGACCGGAATGTCGGGCCAACCATGAAATACGCGGTGTACATGCCGGTTCATATAGGGAACACGTTCTGGTCCATTGCCGTGGCCTCGGCCGAGCAGGATGTGCTTGCCGGCCTGAACTCTTTCCGAAACAAGCTGGCCCTGGTCATCGGTGCCACCTTCATTTGTGGAATGGTATTTTCAACCTTGGGGGCAAAGGCCTGGCTCATCGTCAAAGAGGAGGAAAAACGCAAACTGACGGAAGAAAAGCTTCGGAAAAGTGTGGAACGCTTCCGTCAGGTGGCCGAGACCGCCGGGGAGTTCATCTGGGAGGTCAACGCGGAGGGCCTCTACACGTATGCCAGCCCGTCGGTGGAAAAAATCCTGGGCTACACCGCGGAAGAGTTGGTGGGGAAGATGCATTTCTACGATCTGTTTGTTCCGTCGGTCCGTGAGGAACGGAAGGCCGCCGCGTTTCAGATATTTGCCCATCGCCAAACATTTCGGGATTTTCCCAATGCCAATGTCAGCAAGAGTGGAAAGATCGTGCTTTTGGAAACCAGCGGCACCCCGGTGCTGGATGGGGACGGGAATCTCGTCGGCTACCGTGGCGCGGACACGGATGTCACCGCGCGCAAAGGGGCAGAACTGGAAATTGGGCAACAGCGCAATGAACTGGCCCACCTTTCGCGTGTGTCCACGATGGGCGTGCTGACGGCATCGCTCGCGCACGAGCTGAACCAGCCACTCACCGCCATCCTGAGCAACGCCCAGGCCGGCTCGCGGTTCCTCGCCGCCGCCACCCCCGATCTGGCCGAGGTCCGGGGCGCGTTGGAAGACATCGCCCAGGACACCAAACGCGCGAGCGAGGTGATCCGCCAGATGCGCGCGCTCGTGAGGAAGGATGAGCCCCGTCTGGAATCGCTGGACCTGAATCGCGTCATTACGGACATCTTCCGGCTGCTTCACAGCGACATGCTGGAATGCAAGGTTCGGATCGCGCTCGAATTGGATCTGGAACTGCGCCCGGCGAATGGTGACAGCATTCAGTTGCAGCAGGTGATGTTGAATCTCGTGCTGAACGCATTCGACGCGATGAAGGATGCCCCGGAGGACAGGCGCACGGTCATCGTCCGCACCCGGCAACTGGATGCCGCTACGATTCGGGTCGAGGTAAGCGATGGAGGAACCGGCATCAGCCCCGACCGGCTCGTCAACTTGTTTGAACCGTTCCGCAGTTCCAAGCGGGAGGGCTTGGGCCTGGGATTATCCATCAGCCGTTCGATTGTGGAAGCGCACAAGGGCCGGATCTGGGCGGAGAACAATCCCGGCGCCGGCGCCACTTTTTTCTTCACGCTGCCGGTTCACGAGGCGGAACTGAATCTGACTTGATGGCAAGGCGGCTGCCCCGACATCTGCTGTTGGGGTGCCCGCGCCGCCCAAACTCCCACCGGAACGAGTGGACGCACCGGCTTGTAGCGCAGGTTTCCACACCTGCTGTATCGCCGACTTCCAAGTCGGCAAAGCATTTGGAATCACACAGTTTGCGGGTTCGGAAACCCGCGATACGGCAGACTTGGAAGTCTGCGCTACAGCGGCTCCGGTTGCGCCTCGCCGCCGAAACGCTTTGTTTTCATGTTTGATTTCGACCGGAATTGGCGCACAATTTTAGGCGCTTTGATTTATGGCCAGGGGAGAACTCAATTGGACCGTGTTTGTGGTGGACGACGATGCTTCCGTCCGCAAAGCCCTGGGGCGTTTGCTGGCATCGGCCGGTTACGCGGTGGAAACGTTTGCTTCCGCCCGCGAGTTTCTAGACCGGGGCCATCACCAGGACACCCCCGGGGGTGTCGTGCTGGATGTCAGCATGCCCGGATTGAGCGGCCTCGATTTGCAACAGGAACTCAAAGCCTTCACGCCGCCGCTCCCCATCATCTTCATCACTGGGCATGGTGATATCCCCACGAGCGTGCGCGCCATGAAGGACGGGGCGGTTGATTTTCTGACCAAACCCGTTGACGACCGGGATCTCCTGTCCGTCATCAAGCTGGCCATGGCCCGAAATGTCGAAGCCCGCCAGCGCAGCATGGAGTTGCAGGAACTCCGGCGGCGCGCCGACACGCTCACCCCCCGGGAGCGTGAAGTGATGGCCCTCGTCGTCCGCGGCCGGTTGAACAAACAGACGGCCGCCGAGCTGGGCACGGCCGAGAAAACCATCAAGGTCCATCGCGCCCGCATCATCCAAAAAATGGGGGTCGAGTCCCTCTCGGAACTGGTCCGCATGGCTGAAAAACTGGGTATGTTTTCCGGTAAAACCGGATCGGGCACGACGCCTCCGGCATCTGCCACCGCCACGCATCCCAGGCCGTCCGCTCCCCGTTGAACGGTTGTTCTACAAGGGGTTGTATCTTGAATGCTGTAACGTCGAGCCTGTGGCTCGAACAACCGGCGCACAGCGCCGACACGACAACTCAATAAGCCGGTTTGCATTGTTCCGTCGCAATGCTCAACGGCTGTTCAGGGCTGACAACATGTTGGACCAAGGTCCAATATCCACGCATTCCCGCTTCGGCTAAAGTTCGGACGCAATTTCACCTGGCTGGCGACGGCTCGGAATCTTGCACTGAATTGTGACCACCAAAAAACCGCTTATTGCCATCGTGGATGACGATGAATCGGTGTGTCGCGCCATGGAACGCCTGGTGCGCTCGCTGTGCATGGCCGCGGAAACTTATGCCAGCAGCGAAGACTTCTTGAATCAGATCGAGTCGCTTCCTTCCTTTCACCTGGATTGTGTGATTCTGGACGTTCAAATGCCCGGCTTGACCGGTATTGAGGTGCAAACGCGCCTCCGCCGCATCCACAAAAATATTCCGGTCATCTTTATCACGGCCCATGATGATCGCGCCGCGCGGGAAGGGGCGCTCGCCGGCGGCGCACTGGCCTTCCTGCGAAAACCCTGCAACGACGCCCTGCTCATCCGAACTCTCGATGCCGCGCTGGGCCGCCACGGGTCGAATGAGAAATCCGGCGGTTCGAATGACGGCAAATGAAAAGCAAAAACACAAATGAACAGGAGCACACAGAGATAGCAGAGTTTTTCACTGTGCCCGCCGCGACCTCCTGTTAAATTCTGAAAAACAAAACCATGAAAACCACATATAAACCCGCCTTCGCGGCGCTGCGGCGCGGCAGGCAAAACCTTATCGTCACCGCGCTCGCCTGCGCTTTCGTGACATCAACCGCACGCGCCCAAAACACGTCAGCCTTCAATAGCCAGATCACCCTTGCGCCTGCCGACGCCACTTCCTCCGGCGGCGACGGGGATGACGCGAAGAACGAGGAGGCGGAACTGGCCAAGAAACTCCAGAACCCAGTCGCCAGCCTCATCAGCGTGCCCATCCAGAACAACTGGGATTTCGGCATCGGCCCGGCTGACGCGATGAAATACACGGCCAACATCCAGCCGGTCGTTCCGGTTTCCATCAGCCAGGATTGGAACCTCATCATCCGGACGATCATGCCGGTTATCTACGCCGAATCGCCGGTCAAGGGCGGTGCCGATCATTCTGGTTTGGGTGACATCACACAGAGTTTCTTCCTGTCCCCCAAAGACACCGTGGGCGGCTGGGTTCTGGGCGCCGGGCCGGTTGCGCTCTGGCCCACAGCGACCGACCGCGCGCTGGGTTCCGGCCAGTGGGGCGCCGGGCCGACCATCGTGGCGCTGCGTCAGGAACACGGCTTCACATACGGCATTTTGGCCAACCAGATCTGGTCCTACGCCGGGTGGGGCAGTCAGAATGTCAACGCCTCGTTCGTTCAACCCTTCATTTCCTACACCACGAAGACTTATACCACGTTCGCCATTAACACCGAGTCCACCCGCGACTGGCAGTCCGAACAATGGTCGGTGCCGATGAACTTCATGGTTCAGCAGTTGGTAAAAATTGGCAAACAACCCATCGCCTTCCAGATAGGCTATCGCTATTACGTGGATGGTCCCAACGGCGGACCGAATTGGGGTCTTCGGTTCGCGGTGACCTTCCTGTTCCCCAAAAAATAATTTGAACCACACCGATGGTGAAAATGAGAAGTCAAAAAAACATCCGCCCTCCTTCACTTGTTTCATTTTTGAGGACCCAACATTCAACGAACACATAAACCTGAACCAAATATGAAAACCACACTGCGTTGCCTCGCGTCGTTCGCAGCCGTCGTCATCCTGTTCACATTGACCGGCTGTAACACCGTATCCATCTCCTCGACCCAGTATATCGGCGGGCCAATTTATGCGCCCTCCGACCCGGCGCAGATTCAGATTCTGCGCGAGCCGCCGAACCGTCCCAATGTGCGCCTCGGCGAAGTGACGGCCGAACCCTCCAGCGACAGCGTCCCGGTGCAGAATATTGAAGCGAAACTGCGCCAGGCGGCGGCCCAAATGGGCGCCGACGCGGTCGTGATTGTGTCGGATCGCACCCAGGTCACGGGAGCCATGATTACCGGTCCGTGGTATGGACGCACCCTGCAACGAACCACTGCCCGCGTCATCGTGGGTGTGGCGATCAAATACACCAACCCATGAAACTGGCAACCCGCGTTCTCTTATAAATGAATGCCGTCATGAAGAACGTCCTGATGTTCGCCGGTTCGGTGGCGGCCTTGTGTCTGGTCGCCGGCTGTCGGACCGGTTCGTCCGGATCCAACCTGCCGATGAGCGCGCTTTCGCCGGCGCCCGCGAATGCCCCGATTCCCACCACGGGCCTCGCCGCACGGATCATCGAGGCGCGCAGAATCAACGATGCGCTGCTGAAACATTATTGCTGGAGCAGCCGCGTGGAGTTGATTGACAACGAAATTGACAACGAAAAAATCCAGGACATTCGCATTGACCTGGTTTCGTTGGGGCCGGCCGGACAATGGCAGCGGAGCGTGGTTAATGATCAGCCGGGCACGCTGCCATCGGGCTTTATACGCCGGCGCGTCGCCGGGGCGGAACGGGACAAAGTGGAGCAATACGTGGTGGGCCTGCGCCAGTTGCTGGACCGATACACCCAGTCATCTGCCGGCCAGGTGATTAACTTCGTCAGCCAGGCGCAGATTTCCGCGCCGGACGCCAACGGACTGCTGGAGCTTTCCGGCGGCAGCGTTTTGGTGCCGGGCGACGCCTTCTCCTTATGGATTGAACCGGCGACGCGGCAGACCCGCAGGATTCAGGTCACCACGACCTATGAGCAGGACATGGTCGAACTCAACGCCACGTTCCAGACCCTCAAGAGCGGGCTGACTCACGTTCAGTATGCCGAAGTGAATGTGCCGGGTAAGAATTTGAGACTGCAAATGCACAACTATGATTACAACCAAAATAACTAAAAGTGGTTGTCTGGAACAGCAGGGTTGGAGACATTCTTCCCTCCAGCCCTGTTGGTTTCCAAAGGCCGTGAAACCTCTCTTTACGTTTGTCCTGGGAAGCCTGTTGCTGCTTTGCCTGGCTGGCGGGCAAGGCCGGGCTCGCGCGCAGAACCCGCCAACCGGTCAAGCTATTGATCCATCCTCTCTTTCCTGGCCGCGCTTTTATGCCACCAACGGCTATGAGTTCGCCGTCTATCAGCCGCAGATCAGCGCCTGGCCCGGCAACCAGCTTGAAGGCCGCTTCGTCGTCGCCGTCCGGCCCGCCGGCGCCAGCAACGAAACCTACGGTGTCGTCTTTTTCCAGGCGCGCACCGATATTGACAAGGTCAACCGCCTGGTCATATTCGAGGATTTCCAGATCAACCGGCTGGTTTTTCCCACCCAGCCGGGAATGCAGGAACAGTACCGCGACATGCTTCTGTCGTTTCAGCAGCAGGCGGTGAAGGTGATACCGCTTGATCACCTCGAAGCCGTGTTTGCCGCCTCGGCCGACATCACGAAGGCAAAAGTGCCGGCGGTGAAGAACGACCCGCCGCGGATCATTTACGCAACGCAGCCCTCGCTTCTGATCCTGGTGGATGGCCCGCCGGTTTTGAAAGAGCTCACCGGCGATTATCAGCGCGTCATCAACACCCGCGCCATTCTGCTGCTGGACAAGAATCCGTTTTATCAAAGCTATTATCTCTACGCCGACAGCCAATGGTTCTCCGCGCCCGCGCTGGCGGGTCCGTGGACGGTCACCGCCAACCTGCCGCTCAACATTGACAGCGCGCTTGCCGCCGCGCTCGATACGCAGCAGGTGGATCCCATGTATCCCAAAAATCCGAACGCGCCCGGGGTCTCGCAAATTTACATCTCGACCGTTCCCGCCGAATTGATTGAAACGACGGGGTCGCCGGGCCTGCTTTCCGTTGCCGGCACGGATCTGCTCTACCTGGATAACAGCAGCAGCGCCATTTTCTATTATCTGGACGACGGGAATTATTACGTGCTCATTTCCGGACGCTGGTTCAAGGCGGGGAACCTCAGCGGTCCCTGGGCCTTTGTCCCGCCCGGCAGTCTTCCCGGCGATTTCAAAAAAATTCCGGCGGACAGCGAGAAGTCCAACGTGCTCCTGTCCGTGCCCGGCACGCCACAGGCGCAGGAGGCGGTGATCGCCAATTCCATTCCGCAGACGGCGGCGATCATGCGCGACCAGGCCAAGCTGGAGGTCACCTATTACGGCGCACCCAGTTTCTTGCCGATTGCGGGCACGACGCTCTGTTATGCGGCCAATACCACGACGCCGGTGATCATGGTGTCGCCCAATGATTACTACTCCTGCCAGGGCGGGGTGTGGTTTGCGGGGGCCACCGCCACCGGGCCATGGGTCGTGGCGACCACGGTGCCGTCGGTGATTTACACGATTCCGGCGAGTTGTCCGATCCATTATGTTACTTACGCCTATGTCTATGGCTGCACACCGGCAATGGTGTATGTCGGTTACACGCCGGGTTACATGGGAACCGTTGTGGCGCCGGGAGGCGTGGTGGTTTATGGCACCGGCTATTACTATCCGCCCGTTGTCATCGGCGCCACTTACGTGTGCTATCCGCCAACGTACGGCTACGCCGCGTCGTTTGCGTTGGGCGCGGCGGTTGGATTTTCCTTCGGCTACTGTGCCGGATCAGTTTCGACCTGCTGCTGCGAGCCTTACTGGGGTTGTTATCACTGGGCCACCCCCTGCGGTTACAGCTACGCGCACTGCAACGTCAACGCCTGCAATTATTATACGCACTGGGGCACCGCTGTTCACGCCACCGGCAGCTATGGTTACAATTCCTACACCGGCAACGAATGGGCCAGCCACAGCGCGAGCACGTTCAATCCGTACACGGGCGCGAGCGCCACCGGGACGCGCGGCGCGGCCGGCAACGTTTACACCGGCAACTACGCCGCCGGCAAACAGGGCGCCGGCTACAATCCAAGTACGGGAATGTATGGCGCCGCGCAAAAGGGCGTCGTGGGCAACGCCTACAACGGCACGGCAGCAACCGTCAACCGCGGCGTGGTGGGCAACGCCAACACAGGCAACTCGGTGGCCTGGAACAATGGGAACATGTATGCGGACAAGAATGGTAACATATATAGCTACAACCAATCCTCCGGCGCGCAAAAATACAACAGCGGCACCGGCAGCTTCCAGTCCGTAAGCAAACCCAGTTCCTATTCCTCCGCCCAGTCTTCCTGGGGCGGCGGTTCCAGCAGTTGGTTTGACCGCGAAAGTTCGGCGCAGTCCCTTGGCTCGAGTCGCTTCAGCAGTTGGAGCGGCGGTGGCGGCGGCGGCTGGGGAGGCTTCCGCGGCGGTGGCGGTTTCGGTGGTGGTGGCGGCTGGCGGAGATGAAGCATCAAACAGCCCGGCTCCGGCTCCATTTCGTTATTTGATGAATGGCAATTGCCAGCCGTAAACCAAACAGGTTAACTCGATTAAAGTTGACCAGGAAACGATGAAAACAATCAAACAGATTCTCAAGTTCGTGGTGATGGCCGCAGCCGTCACGGCGCTGGCCGCACCGGCCATTGCCCAGCCGACCGCCGAGGCACAACCCGCGCCGCCGCCTTCCGCTCCCGCGCAACGCAGCGCCGCCGAACTGGAAAAACTGGCCGCGCCGATGGCGCTTTATCCCGATCCATTGATTGCCGTCATGTTGCCGGCTGCGGCGTACCCGGTGGAAGTGGTCCAGGCGGCGCGCTTCGTGGCCAACACCAACAATCTCGCGACGCTGGATGATCAGCCCTGGGACGCGAACGTCAAAGCCGTGGCTAGGTTCCCTTCGGTGATTCAAAAGATGAGCGATGAACTGGGCTGGACCGCCGAACTCGGCCAGGCTTTTGTGCAACAACCGTTGGAATTGATGGATGCCATCCAGTCTTTGCGCGCCAGGGCTCAGTCAGCCGGCACGCTTCAGACCACGCCCCAACAGGTGGTGATTGTCACCAATGCCGTGGTGGAGAGAACTTATGAGACCCAGATAGTGTATGTGACCAATACGACCGTCCAGATCATGCCGGCCAATCCGCAGGTAATCTATGTGCCAGTGTATAATCCTGTTGTCGTCTATGCTCCGCCGCCATACTATATTTACAACCCGGTTTCACCATTGATTATTTTCGGGGCTGGCATTGCCGTGGGAGCCATCATCGCGAACTATCATTGCGACTGGTATTATGGCGGCGTTTATTACGGTCGCGGTGGCATGGTGGTCTGGGGCGGCAGCGGGCACGGGCGTTACCCTTACTATCCTCCGCCTCCTTACTACCGGCCGCCCCGGTATTATCCGCCCCCCGGCTATCGTCCTCCGCCACCGGGTTATCGCCCGTCCGGGTATCCTCCGCCCAGCTATAATCCATCGCGCCCGACTCCGTATCCGGCAAACGGATCGAGACCGGGTGTGCCCACCACTCTGCCGGCCAATTCAGGCGCGGGAACGGCGCAACGCTGGCAGCAGGATAAAAGCCGTCTGGCAGTCAACGGTGGAGCCAGTACGCTCGAAGCGCGCGGGTGGAGTTCGGGCGCTGGCGCCACTGCAACACGCCCCGCGACTGGCACGGGCGCCAACACTTGGACCAAACCCGCCACGGTCGCTCCTCAACCGGCGAAAAACATCTCGAAGCCGTCTCAGCCAAGGACGTCCAACAACAGGCCGAACACTCCGGCGCAAACTCCGAACGTGACGCGGTCAGCCCCGTCACCAGGCGCCGCACAGCCGGCGCCGAATCAGCCCCTCACCCGTCCTGCGCCATCAAACGCCGGGCAAAACAGTGCCTTCAGTGGAGTGAGCAATGGCGCCGCCGCCCGCGACTCCAGCAACCGTGGCGCCGCCAGTCGCGGCGGCGGCCAAAGCTCTCGTGGCGGCAATGCCCGGGGAGGTCGCCGATGAAAACAATCATTCAACATTTTTCCCGAACTGACATGAACCCTCTACAACCCGGAGCGCGGACAGCCTTGTCCGCGAGTCCCAAAGCTCCAGGCTGCGCGGACAAAGCTGTCCGCGCTCCGAAAGCCGGTTCATGGAAAGCGTCAACCTCCAACTTTGAACGCGCCGCGGGGACATGGACCGGGGCACAGTTTCTGGGAGCGCTGGCGTCTCGCCGACGTGTTCCGGTTTTCTGCTCCCGACTGGCCGGCGAGACGCTGGCGCTCCCAGGCGGTCCATGGAAAGGAATTTTCCATCGCCTCGCATCGGGTTTCAGCCTGATGCTGGCCTTGGTCCTGAGCCTGCCCGCGACGGTGTATGCGGCTGAAACCGGCAAGACGTTTGCGACGCCCGAAGCAGCGGTTGCGGCGCTTACCACCGCAGTCAATGCGAAGGACCGGGAAATTCTCCACAGCATTTTCGGTTCGGCGGTGGTTGACATTGAAAATCCTGATCACGTGCAGGCGGCTGGCGAATTACAGACTTTCGCCGCAGCCTTGACCACGACCAACCGGCTCGTGCGAGAATCGGACGATCGCTGCGTGCTGGAAATTGGCACGAATGCCTGGCCTTTTCCGATTCCCATTGTAAAACAGTCGGACGGCCAGTGGTTCTTTGATACCAAGGCCGGCCAGGAAGAAGTCCTGAACCGCCGCATCGGGCGGAACGAACTGGCGACGTTGCTGTCAATGCGCGCCTATGTGGAAGCGCAGCGCGAGTACGCCAGCCGGGATCGCTTGGGCAACGAAGTGCTGCAATACGCGCAGAAGTTCTTCAGTTCACCCGGCCTCAAGGATGGCCTTTTCTGGCCGGCCAATCTCGATGGCGAGATCAGCCCGTTCGGCCCGCTGGTCGCCCACGCCCAGGCCGCCGGCTATGGCAAGCCAGACACCGACGCGGCGCCCGAGCCTTTCCACGGCTACTACTTCAAAATCCTGACCCGCCAGGGCAAACACGCGCCCGGCGGCAAATATAATTATGTCATCAACGGAAACATGATCGGCGGTTTCGCGTTGGTGGCCTGGCCGGCCGAATATGGCAACACCGGCATCATGACTTTCATCGTCAACCAGCAGGGCCGGGTCTATCAGAAGGACCTTGGATTGAAGACCGGCAAGCTGGCGCCGGCCATGAAGAAATATGACCCGGACTCAACCTGGCAGTTGAGTCCGGATTGAGCGATTCAAATCAGCGCTTGAACCGTGTCTGAACAACCACAACTGGAAATTGAAGACCCTGCGGCGGTGGCTGTCGCCGTTGACCTGCCCGCCGGGCATGACTGAAACATTTGCAAGATAAATTCACAGTTTAACAAACAACCGAACCTGGAGATAAAAATGAAAATTAAAAACCAAATTGTTCAGCAACTAATCATTGCCGGCTGCGCCATCGGCCTCCTGGCCGGCTGCGCCAGCACCAACGTAACTTCGGACAGCGAGTATCAGGGGTTTCTCCCCAAGCCCAAACAGGTGCTCGTCTATAATTTTGCCGTGTCGCCGGATGAAGTGACACTGGACAGCGGTATCAGCGCCGACATCGAGGACCTCGTCAAAAAGACGCCGCGCACGGAACAGGAACGTGCCATCGGACGGCAGGTGGCCGATGCCCTGGCCAACCACCTGGTCACCGAGATCCAGGCCCTCGGTCTGCCGGCCAGCCGCGCGTATGGCCCGCCGCCAGCCGACGGAAACACTCTCGAAATCAAAGGCCAGTTCATTTCCATTAACGAAGGCGACCAGACCGAACGCGTGGTCATCGGGTTGGGACTTGGACGCACGGACGTCAAAACCCTGACCCAGGTCTATGAGCACCGGAAGGGCGCCAATATTCTGGTCAACCGATTCGGGATCAATGCCGAGAGCGGTCGCAAACCCGGCATGGCGGAAACGATGGGAGCTGGTGGTGCTGCCGGCCATCTGGCGGTTTCCGCCGTGGTAAGCTCCGGATTGGCGGTGGGCAGCGAGGCATTCTCGGCCAATGTGGACGCTGATGCCGACCGCACGGCCAAAAAAATCGCCGCGCAACTCAAGGACCTCTTCCTCACCGAGGGCTGGATACAAATGTAACCGGCACTTCCGGGGACATCCCCGGCAAATTAACAAACAACAAAAAATAATACCGATGAAAATAAAAAATCCAGCATGGCCGTTAATGTTGCTGCCGATGGCGTTGCTAACGCTCACCTCCTGTTCCTCAACCTCCAGTTCGCCAGCTTCCGAACCGTTAACGAAAGTAAACGCGACGAATGTTCCCACCGCCTATGACGTCGTCTCCGGCGGCGGAAGTGTGTTCGTGCTCAACTCGATCACGGTGACCGACACGGTCGTTTCCGTTGACGCCACTCAACGGCGGATCGAACTCAAAAACGAAGAAGGCCGGATTTTCAGCTACAAGGCCGGCCCTGAAGTCACCAGCTTCAACCATATCCAGGCCGGCGACCAGGTCAAGGCCACGGTGGTTGAAGAGACGGCCATGTCCCTGAAGCCGGCCGGTTCGCCGGAGAGCCTCGGCGGCGGCTCGGTGGCCGTCAAGGTTCCGAATGGCACCATGCCGGGCGTCAGAAACGTTGATTCCCTGAGCTTCACCGCCAAAGTCATGGCCATCAATGCTTGGGCGAACCAGGTCACCCTGCAGTTGGCCAACGGCCAGACCAAGACGGTGAGAGCGCCCGAAAACGTCAACCTGGCAAATGTGAACGTGGGCGATATGGTGGCCGTGCGCATCACCGAGGCCACCACGCTCCTCCTCGAAAAACCATAACCCCTTGCTCGATGCAGCAAACAAAAACCAACTCATAACCAAAAAGGAAATAATCCCATGAAAAATAAATCGCTGAAATTGACAGCCATGCTGGTGATCCCCGCGGCTTTGCTGGCCTTCACCGGGTGCTCTTCAACGCCCGAACCCGGAGCCACTGCCGCCAACGCCGCCAACGCCATTGACACACCGGAAGGCCTGCGCGGTGGAGTCGTTCTGGATGCCGTGACGTCCACCTCCACGGTGCAGTCCATCAATCCCGCCGGCCGCACTGTCGTGCTCCAGCATCCGGACGGCAGCCTGACCACCTACGAATGCGGTCCGGAGGTCCGCAACTTTGATCAAATCAAGGTCGGCGACCAGGTCAACGCCACGGTGGCCGAGTCGGTCGCCATCATCCTGGTGAAAGGCGGCGTGTCCCCAAGCGCCGGCACCGCCGCCGCCATTGTCCGCGCGCCATTGGGCGCCAAGCCGGGCGGCAAGATCGTTGACACCGTCGGCTTCACCGCCAGGGTCGTGAGCGTGGATGCCATGAAACGCGAAGTGACTTTGCAAACGGTGGAAGGCCGGAACCAGACCGTGAAAGTCGGCCCGGACATCAACCTCGCCAATGTCAAGCCGGGCAATGACGTGGGCGTGCGCGTCACGCGTGCCTTCGCAATTTCAGTGACGCCGCCAGCAGCGGCCCCGGCGAAATAAAACTATTCGATTGTGAAACCCACGGGCTAGTCCGTGCCAGACCGGCCCGCGCCTTCACCAACGAAACAAACGAAAATGAAAAGCCTGTTTAACAGGAGCAAACAGAGATAACAGAGACGGGATTGGAAATCTCCGTTTCCTCCGTTACCTCATGTTCAAAAACTAACAAATCACAACATGAAAACGACACACAAAGAAGTCCTGCTCGCCGCTGCGGTCGTCTGCCTCTGCACTCTGACATCATTAACCGCACGCGCCCAAAATAATTCGTCCTTTGATGGCCGCCTCACCCTCGCGCCTGCCGACGAGCCAGCTGGGGGCGGCGGGCAGGCCAAGGAAGCCGAGGACAAGGGCGGCCTGAGCGCGGAAGAGTTGGCCAAGATTGCGCAGAACCCCGTGGCCAACATGATCAGCGTTCCCTTCCAGAACAACTTCAACTTCGGTGTCGGCCCCAACAAGGTCACGCAATACATTCTCAACTTTCAGCCCGTCATCCCCATTACTTTGAACGAGGACTGGACCCTCCTTACCCGATGGATCACACCCATTATAGACCAGCCATCGCCCGCGCCCAGGGTCCGGGGCGCCTCGGGCCTCGGCGACATCAATCCCACCTTCTGGCTCTCGCCATCCGGCTCCCGCAGCCTGATTTGGGGTGTGGGCCCCACCTTGACGCTGCCGACAGCGACCGATTCCATGCTGGGCACCGGCAAATACCAAGTGGGCCCGTCGGTGGTGGCGCTCACCATGCCGGGCCATTGGGTGATGGGGTTCCTGGCCAACAACCAGTGGTCGGTGGCCGGCTGGGGGCCGCACAACCAGAATAACTTCTTGATCGAGCCTTTCGTCAATTACAACCTGCCCCACGGCTGGTATCTGGTCTCCGCTCCCATCATGACAGCCGACTGGACCGCCGACCACCGGGATATGTGGACCGTGCCGGCCGGCGGCGGCATCGGGAAGATCGTGAAATTGGGCGGCAAGCTGCCGGTCAACCTGAGACTGGCAGCCTATGATAACGTATGCACGCCAAGGAATGGCGCGAACTGGCAGTTCCAATTTACCGTCCAGTTCCTCCTGCCAAAGGAACTCTTTTCAAAATAATGATTCGCAACACCAGCGAGACAACATAATTTGGCAGACAAACCAAAACTAACACGAACCAACAGAAACCAAAACAAAAGGAGAAAACATGAAACGTAGCAACCTCATCAAATACGGTCTGACCGTGCTGACCGCTTCCACGGCGTTTATCGGCGCCGGCGGAACGGCCCAAGCGGCGGACAAGAAACCCAACATTGTCGTCATCATGGGCGACGACATCGGCATATGGAACATCGGCGCTTACAGCCGCGGCATGATGGCCGGCAAGACGCCCAATCTCGACAAGATGGCCAAGGAAGGCATGTTGTTCACCGACTATTACGCCGAGGCGAGCTGCACGGCGGGTCGCGCGAACTTCATCACCGGTGAATTGCCCGTTCGCACCGGCTTGACCACCGTCGGCCAGGCGGGCGCGAAGGTCGGTCTGCCGGCGGAAGCCTGCACCCTTGCCACCGTGCTCAAGGCGCAAGGCTACGCCACCGGCCAGTTCGGCAAAAACCATCTGGGCGACCGCAACGAATACCTGCCGACCGTCCACGGCTTCGATGAATTCTTCGGCTACCTGTATCACTTGGACGCGATGGAAGACCCGTTCCATCCGGAATATCCGCAGAACCTTCTGAACGTCGTCGGTCCGCGCAACATGCTTCATTGCTGGGCGACCGACACGGATGATACCACCGAGATGCCGCGCTGGGGCAAGATCGGCAAGCAGAAGATCCAAGACGAAGGCCCGTTGCCGCCGCATCCGATGGCCGGCATCAAATACAACATGGAGACGGTGGATGACACGATCCGCGATCTTTCCATCGCCTTCATGGATAAGGCCCAGAAGGACGGCAAGCCGTTCTTCGTCTGGATGAACCCGACGCGCATGCACGTCACCACGCACCTCTCGCCGAAATATGAAGCGATGATGAATTCAGAGAACGGCTGGAGCATCGAGGAAGCCGGCATGGCCCAGATGGATGACGACATTGGTTTGGTGATGCAACACCTTAAGGACATGGGCGTGGACGATAACACCATCGTCATGTTCACCACCGACAACGGCACCGAAACATTCACCTGGCCCGACGGCGGCATCACGCCGTTTGCACAATCCAAAGGCACGATCATGGAAGGCGGCTTCCGCTGTCCGTGCATCCTGCGCTGGCCCGGCCACGTTGCGGCGGACTCGGTCTGCAACGGCATCTTCTCCGGCCTCGACTGGTTACCCACCTTCGCCGCCGCTGCGGGCAACACCACCATTACGGAAGACCTGCTCAAGGGCTGGACCTATGGTGGCCAGACCTACAGAAACCATTTGGACGGCTACAACCAGTTGGACTTGATCACCGGCAAGACCGACAAGTCCGCGCGCCATGAAATCTTCTACCTCGGCGAAAGTTCGCTCGGCGCGGTGCGCATTGACGACTACAAGTATCGCTTCATTGACCAGCCCGGCGGCTGGCTGGGCGTGAAGAACCATCCCGACGTGCCGACCATCACCAACCTGCGGCTCGATCCATTCGAGCGCGCGGGCTTTGCGGAAGACCTCGTGAAGAGCGGGTCGATGGAATATTTCCCGAGATTCTTCCTGTATAACTTCTGGCGCTTCGTGCTCGTCCAGCAGGAGATGGGCAAGGAAATCCAGACCTTCCTTGATTACCCGCCGATGCAGCGCGGCGCGAGCTTCAACCTTGATGCGTTGAAAGCGGAAATGGCGAAAAGAATGCAAGAGGCGGAGGCTGCCGCCAAAGGCACCGGCCAGTAATTCACAATGACCTTCACGGCGGGCGGCTCGCAAGGGCCGCCCGCCTTAATGATTCGATTGTGAAACACGCGGGCTGGCCTGATGGCCCGCGACTTCACCAGCGAATCAAAACTAACCACAACCATGAAAACCATATTCCAAAAAACGATTCTCGCCGCCACGCTCGTTGGCGTGATGGCTTTCACAACCATCAACCTACGCGCCCAAGACCCGTTGCCCTCGTGGAACGACGGCGCGGCGAAAAAATCCATCGTCGAGTTTGTCACGAAAGTCACGACGCCCGGCTCGCCGGACTTCGTGCCGGTTCCCGAACGCATCGCCACGTTTGACAACGACGGCACGCTCTGGTGCGAGCAGCCGTTGCCCGTGCAGGCATTCTTTGTGTTCGACCGCGTGAAAGAACTTGCGCCGTCGCATCCCGAATGGAAAACCAAGGAACCGTTCGCCTCGGTCCTGAAGGGCGACTACAAAACCGCGCTCGCCGGCGGCGACCACGCGATTCTGGAACTCTTCATGGCCACGCACGCGGGCATGACCACCGATGAATTCGAGAAGCTCGTAAAAGGCTGGATCGCGACCGCGAAACATCCGAAATACAAGCAGCCTTACACTGCGTGCGTTTATAAGCCGATGCTCGAAGTGCTCGCCTATCTGCGCGCGAACGGGTTCAAGAACTTCATCGTCTCCGGCGGCGGCATCGAATTCATGCGGCCGTGGGCGGAACAAGTTTATGGCATCCCGCCGGAACAGGTGATCGGCAGCAGCATCAAGACGAAGTTTGAAATGCACGACGGCAAAGCTGTGCTCGTGCGCCTGCCGGAATTGAATTTCAACGACGACAAAGCCGACAAACCCGTCGGCATCAACCAACACATCGGCCGCCGGCCCATTGCGGCGTTCGGCAATTCACGGGGCGACCAGGAGATGTGCGAATACACGCAGGCCGGCAGCGGCGCGCGGTTCGAGCTCCTGGTGCTGCACGATGATGCCGCGCGCGAATACGCCTACGGCCCGGCGCTCAAATTGCCCGACGTCAAACTTGGAGCCTTCACCCAAGCGCTCTACGACCAGGCGCAGAAATCGGGCTGGACGGTCGTCAGCATGAAAAACGATTGGAAACAAATCTTCCCGTTCGAGAAGCAATCAAACACCCACTGACCGGAAACAAAAACAACTAAAACATGAATAACTGGAAAGAAACGACCATGAAAACAAACCTCGAAAACCTCCTGCTCCACGGAACGCTGGCGTGCGCCCTCGCGCTGCTGGCCTTCGGCACCGGCTGCGCCACCGCCCAGACGGCGGCAACCACCACCGATAAGAATGACATCACGGCCATTGACATCCTGCTGGAGCCGGACGCCACGATGATCGACCACGCGGAAGCCGTGAACGCCCGCCTGCGCGCGGTGTTTCCGGAGGGATACGCGCTGGACGCCGCGCATCGCCCGCATATCTCCATGTATCAATGTTTCGTTCCCACAGCGAATCTCGACAAGGTATTTGCCGCCGCCCACAAGGTTCTCGCCGCTGGCAACATCACCGCCTTGAAATTGGAAGCCTTCAAATACTATTACCTTCCGAGCAAAACCATCGGCCTGTCGGGTATCGTCGTAAAAACGACGCCTGAATTGCTCAAGCTGCAGGCGGACTTGATCGCCGCCGTGAAACCGCTCACGGCGAAAACCGGCACGACCGCCGCGTTCTTTACCACACCCGAACATCCCGACATCCACCCGGAGTTGATTCCCTACGTCGAGGTGTTCGCCACGGAACACGCCGGCAAGCATTTCGAGCCGCACGTCTCCACCGGCGTCGCCACACGGGAATACCTGGACAAGATGCTGGCCGAACCATTTGCGGATTTCACCTTCTCGCCGGCGGGCGCGGCGGTCTATCAACTGGGCGACTACGGCACGGCGGCGAAGAAACTCCATCAGTTTGACCTGAAACCTTGAGTCGTTTAAGCAACGTGATAATTCGATTGTGAAACACGCGGGCTGGTCCGGCCATCGGACCGGCCCGCGACTTCACCCGCGAAACGAACGGAAAGGAAACCACTGATTCAACAGGCGCAAACAGAGACAACGGAGATAAAATTTGAAAACTCAGTTACCTCTGCGACCTCCTGTTCAAGGCCTGAAAAATCACAACCATGAAAACCACACACAAGAAAAACCTCGTCGCCGCGACGCTCGCCATCGCCTGCGCGTTGGCGTCGTCAACCGTACACGCCCAAGACAAGCCGGCCTTTGATGGTTCACTCACCCCAATTTCCGTTTTAATTTGAACCCCGTTACCCCGCTCTGCCTGCTCCCTTGCCGTGCCGAAGCCGATGGGCAAAGGCGCCTGTAAAAAAACCTTCCGGATGTGAACCGGAATGGTCCTCTCCTACTTGATCGTCTTTATCGCGACTCCGTATCCGCTCTTCCAGCCGGCATCGTCGCGTTCGATCCGAAGGTTGATAACCATGTCTGCCCCTGCCACTGCGGCTTGCCGCCGCAACTCCTGGGTGATTTCTGCGTTTGTCATTCGAGCGCCAAATGCAGCCGAACTGATGAAAACATCTTTCACGACCTGGTACTTTCCACCATACCCCTCTGTGGTCATGGTGACGGATGCGGGGTCAACCGGCGGATAATACACTTGGGGTTTGGTTTCGCAGCCGGCGATAAGCAGGGCTGCCGCCATGATGGTCAGGAACGTCTTCATTTTGTTTTGCGCGTTGTGGTGCCGTGTGCTCATGCAGGCTATCAAACATCGCCGCCATTGACAATGGAAGTATCGGAAAGGTCGTAAAACCATTTTTTACCAAACCATCCCATCTTTCAACCGCAAATCCGCTTCAATCTGACCGGATCAAACCAAATGAAAACACCAACTTTAGAATTTAGCCTTCAGCCTTCAGCCTTTCGCATATTGGCCCAAGGTCCAATGTCCACCCGCCGCCTATTTCTGTCAGTATTCTCTTTGCTTGACCCCATCCGGTGCGCCTGACGCAAAAAATGAAAAATCCGATGCAACAGAAGCAAACAGAGAAAACGGAGAAAAATTTCTCTGTTTCCTCCGTGGCCTCTTGTTCAATGTCTGAAAAACCACAACCATGAAAAGTCTGCAAATGGCGACAGCGGTCATTGAAGCCGGCGCCGGCCTGGCTTTGGGGTGCCTCCCGTCGGCCGTGGTGGCATTGCTGCTCGGTTCAGGACTCGATTCGCCAGTCACCGTGGTACTCGGACGTTTGACCGGAGCCGCGTTGCTGGCGCTGGGCGTTGCCTGCTGGCTCGCGCGCGGCGACGCCCAGAGCCGCGCCGCGCGAGGATTGATTGCCGCGATGGCGGTGTATAATCTCGGCGCGGTTGCACTCTTTGCATTCGCCAGCTTCGGTCTCGGATTGCACGGCATCGCCCTTGTGGCCGGCCGTCGTTCTGCACGCGGCAATGGCTGTCTGGTGCATCGCGCGCCTGCGGCGCCAGCCGGCGGCCAAACCAATTGAACCGTTAACCTCACTTAAAAAATAATATGAAAACAAACCAGCCAACAAACTCTGTCAGGGTGTTTAAAATTCTGGCCGCATTCGGTTTTGGACTGTGGTTCCAACCGCTGCTCAAAGCCGATGTGGTCATCCTTCAAAACCAGACGGTGATCACCGGAAATGTCCTGCAACAGGATGGCGACGGCGTTCTCATCCAGATGAACTCCGGCACCTACCGTTTTCCCCTGGCCTCGGTCAGGGATGTTAAGAAGGAAGCCGCCGCCGCCCCCCATGTCTCCAACAACGGACAACCAATCCCCGATTGGGCCCAGATTGTTTCCCTGCTGGCGAACAACGGATGGGCGCAGGGGTTGAAGCAAGTCCCGGCGCCGGTGATCAACAGCGGAGTTTGGGGAAATGTTCCCTATATCTCGTTTCGCTGCGCTGCCGGCGGCTACGAAGTCAACATCTTCGGCGACCTGAACCGTCCCGCCGGCATCCAGGTGGGAGCCATGAGTTATCTCAATCAGAGCACCGGGGCCAAAAGCAACTGCGTCAATTTTATTTGTTCCGTGCTGGCCAGCGCCGACGACCGGAAAATGGTCCGCGCCTTGAACTGGAGCCAGAAAGATTCGCAGAAAAAAGGGGGCATGACCTTTGAAACCCTCCTGCCGGGTGAATGGGGTTCGTACGGCGGATGGTGGGTGTTGGTTTACAACGACAACGAACTGGCCAACTCTCATGCCTCGGAAGCGGAACTGCTCGGCCTGGCGCAACCCCGCGTGGCGGCTCCACTGCCGGCGGCGGCAACCGCTCAACCAACAGCCACCACCAATGCAGTCGCGCAGTCCGGCAACGCCACCCCGCAACCGGCGGCGGCGGCCGCTCAACCGGTGACCACCATAACCACGACCGAATCCGGCGTGGTGACAACCTATGGCGCCTATCCTGGCTGGACGGCA
>Ga0182027_10003298_pt1 | contig 25712 bp, 22 predicted proteins | sample 712E1DmetaG_FD_121300 | JGI IMG/M metagenome (GOLD analysis project Ga0182027, IMG submission 121300) | Permafrost microbial communities from Stordalen Mire, Sweden - 712E1D metaG (Illumina Assembly) | ecosystem: Environmental > Terrestrial > Soil > Wetlands > Permafrost | place: Sweden...
GACAATCAGGCTGCGATCAAGAGTAACCAGAAAGGGATTAAAAAGAACCAGGAGACGCTGGAGCAGGTGCTGAAGAACCAGCAACAGATCCTGGCGGCGCTCGATAAGAAGAAATAGGCCGCCCCCGGCGCCAGAGCCGCCGCGGCCCCGGTGGGGCTGCCGGCTGGATGCTGCCGATCCACGATGACGAACGAAACGTTTCCCGCCAGATCGAGCCCGGCTTCGCCAGTTGGGCTCCGTTCCGCCCTGCTGCCCCTGGCGGTCGTAGCCCTGCTGACAGGCCTGTGGACGCTGGTCTGGGCGTCGGGCCTGTTCCACGAGAGCGCCTTCCCCTCGCCGTTGACGGTATTGCGCGCTCTGGGCGAAGAGCTGCGCAGTTCGCGGCTGCCGAACGATTTGGTCGTTTCTCTTTTTCGCGTGAGTTGCGGCTTTGCGCTCGCCGTGCTGTTGGGCCTCCCGGCAGGCCTCTGGCTGGGGCACGTACTGAACGCGCGTCTGGCGCTACTGCCGATCGTCAACTTCTTCCGCAATCTCTCTCCGCTGGCCTGGATGCCGTTCGCCATTTTGTGGTTCGGGGTCGGCGACGCGGCCATAGAAGCCGTGCTGGAGGGCGTGGGAGCGAACGGCGGCGCGGCCGCGGGTGGTGCGGGGGCCGGTGGAGCGCTGGGCGTTGCGGCGGTTGGCGGCGCGTTGACGGTCGGTTGACATGGGAAACTCCTTAAGAGATCAGAGGAGTGTAGCGCGTGGGTGCAAGCGGGAACTGGCGGTAAATTCCTAAGTGATTGAAAAGGGGAGGATTCGAGGGAGGGTTGGGGTGTCACCGAGGCGGGCGGGGGGCTGGCGGGTGGGAGGGGGTCCCGGTTTCCAGTTTCCGGTTTCAGACTGGGTTTCCGGCTTCCGGGGCACCCTTATCGGAGTAGCGCTTCCAAATTCGCCAGATCACTGTAGTGAAGGAGTAGGATTGCGTTCGTCGCAGCTAACTGTTCTGCCGCCGGCGTGTACCGGCTATTTGAGACAACGGCTCCATAATGCGCTCGCTCGCGGGCCTTGGCAGCGGCGATTTCCTGCACAGCCTTATTACCCACCGGCTTCGAATAGAGTTTGCACTGCAGAACGACGCGGACGCCGGCCTTTTCGGCGACCACATCCACGCCCTGATCGCGGCTTTGGAGCGTAACGCGAGCGTCCCATCCAGATTGGCGGAGTTCCTCTGCACAAAACACCTCGAACTCGGTGGGTGTCATATTCTCAGAAAAGGCCCTAAACACGGGCCTATCGCGCGTCACCGCTTGAGCGCGTTCGGTGATCATGCGCGCAATTTCCCCGCGTTCGCCATTCAGGGCAGATTGTTCCTCCCCCGTGAGCGACGGGCCAACATAATTGGTTATGAAATAGTCGACCTCTTTGACCCATCCGCCCAACTGTAACTGTCCGTAAGCGTCCTGTCGGACGAGCTGCACCCATCGCCTCGCCAACTGGGATTCGTACTGTTCAATAGTAGCCATTGCCTTATTGTGTATGTTCCAGCGCACTGCCTTAGACCGATTTATCCGAATAAGTTTACGCCCGACCAAGGTGACGCCGAGAGCAACCATGAGAAGGACAGCCACCTTGGCATAGCCGCTGAGGATGAGTATCAACCAAACGACAGCCTGCATTACTGCGAGGGTACCCAGAAGCCCAGGCGCAAGCGCTGGCTCAATTGGATGCTTTTTCCTTCTGGGCATTCCGGAATTTCAGCGGCCAGGGGGCACAAAGCCGATTGGTCTTTTCGGCGGCTCGGCGGGAGGAGGCTCGAACTGTTCGAGGTAATCTGTACTGAAAGGCGTTCCTTTCACGCGGAAGTCATGACAATCATCAAGAAAGAACGCATTGTCGTCGCTGTCCCCTCGGTAGTCCCGCAAGCGCATATTCGGGTTGTCCCATTTACGAAGACAGAGCAGCTCTCGCCGGAAAAGACGTTTCAGGGCGTCCACTACGTCAGCATGTTCGACTATCCCGAGCCGCTCCCGCAGCTCCTGCTCGAAGGACGAAATTCGTACACTGGCTCCATCTGGGTCTGTCGCTTTCACCGCACGCGTGACCAGTTCGTATTCGATCATCTGCCCTTTGGTCATGGGATCTAGCCTATCAGGTCTCCCCATAAGCAGATATAACGTCTGTCTGTTGCTGTGTGGGGGAGCCGACACGCGCGGCGCGCCCGCTGCCTGCCGCATGAAGCGCACGTGGCTGCAACTCGCCTGGCGCGCTCCAGGAGGGGCAGATTTTGAATCAACGCCGGAAGACCCGCATACAAAGGGGCTTGCATGTTTCGAAAGCCTGCTTCAGAAAGGACGCCGATGGGAGACCGATGGTCATTGCAATCGCTGGGCGGACCGAAGTAGCTCTTGTTGGGCGCTCCGTTCCCGCGCGTAGACCTGCTCAATGTCCGCAAAACCGGCCACAACAGCCCCGAATTTCTGTCGGAAAGGAGGATCGGCAAGGAACAGCCGACGGCAAGCATCATTGCGCGCGTCAGCTTGGGCCGGTGTGAGATCACCGGGGGGAACGACCCCTCGGCATCCCTGTTCAAAAGCAGTAGCTTCGGCGGCTATCGGCTGCACGTTCGTCTGAATCGACCATTGCAGCGCCTGTGCCTCGTTGTGCAACTGATCGGTTGCAATTGATGTCTGGTTCGCCGCCACGGAAAGTTGGCCGCGTGCTACTGCTGCACCTGGATTTCCGGCCAATTGGCGCTCGCGCGCAACGTATTCGGCCACTCTTGCAGTGATCGCGTGGTAGCGCGCTTCGACTCTGGGAAATCTGCCGAGATGCACGTCCGCTTCAGAGTCGAATTTCTCCATTCCGCCTACGATCTGGTCAATTCTAGTGATGAAGTTCTGCTGTACCCGCTCAGTCGTCCGACGAGCAACTTCAGAGGCTTCTGTCGCAAGAACTTGCCGCGACTGGGCGGTGAACGTATTCACTTGCTGCTGGTATTCGCTGATATCAGAGCGCGTTAGAACCATAGGGCTTGGCTGCCCCCCTGTGAGCGTCAGTCGATTCCCATCGAACGTCCCCGATAATGTGACCGTCGGAACCCCCCACAAGCTGGCTGATATCGTAACAATTCCGGCGTTGACGGCTCCTGTGACAGACACGGCGTTTCGCTCAATTTTTCCGTGTGATCCCAATACTAAGGTTTCTAGTTGACCCGTAAGGTGGTTGTCCGGAGTCCTGACGAGTTGCAGCCAGCAAATGCCGTTCGTGAATCTCCCGAGGTATTTGCCGGAGATCTCCCGCTGGCAACCGCTCAGCAGAACCATGGCCGCTATGACGTAAAGGGACAGGTGCTTCATCATATCCCGATCCGCTCGACTCCCCCCACGTTTATATCACCGCTGCGCCGCTTGGTCGAATACCGCCGTCTTGTTCGCGTAGCGCATCCGGTGCTCCAAGTGCCACCATGCCGCCCGTGCTTCCTCTGGCGCGGCTCGTCGCTCACGGACTGAATTCACAAGGCTTAGCAAGACAATACGACATCGGTTTGGGTTCGCACTCTGGTTTGGGCGAGCAGCGCCCAACGAATTGATAGCGAAAAACAGTGGCGGAAGCATGATGAAAAAGAGAGAGGTCCAGGCCGTGCTGGCGCGCGAAGCAGTCGCCGGGAAGGCATCGGTCCAGAGCGGATCACAAAAATTTTGGACTGAAAACAAAGAACTTACTGGAATCCGAATTGACCTCTGATGGTACAGTCCTTCCAGAACGGCCAATCGGCTCATAGCTGCCGTTCAATTCCCTGGAGGTCCAAGATTGTGACCCGTTTATCCTGGAAAGCCGCTCTGTTCGCCGGGCTGGCCGGCCCTTTGTTTCTGCCTGCTCAGACGGCGATCGACCTGCGCACGCAGGCCAAGAATGTGGACTTCAGCCAAGCCTCGACGACCAAGCCGAACAAGAGCGGGGCAGCTCTGCCGGCAACTTGCGGAATCGGGGAGACTTTTTTCCTGACAAGCGCGCCGCCGGGCGGGAACATGTACGGCTGCGCCGCGGTGAATGCGTGGAGCCCGCTGGGGTCGGGCGCAGGCTCGCTGCCGGCGGCGAACATCCCGGGGCAGGTGTTGGCCTGGACAGGAACGTCGTGGCAGGCCAGATCGGGAGTGGGAGTGAACGTAGCGCTCACATTCCCCGTGATCGCGGATGGGAGTTGCTTGGAGCAGTCCGCGGCACTGGCGTATCAGTGGCCGGCTGGCAGCGTGATTTCGGTCGCCATGCCGGCCCAGTATTGCAGCGCAGGCGGGGGCACCTGCTCGGCGCTAGCGGGACTGGAGGCCATTGCGCGCGTCAGCAGCGCCGGCGTAGCGACAGTGAGGGTCTGCAATTTCAGCGGGGTGACTCAAAGTGTTCCGGCTGCCAACTACACTCTGACGCCCTATGGTGGCAGCGGCACGACAGTCAGCATCAGCTTCCCGGCCATTACGGACGGTGGCTGCGCGACGCAGACTACGGCGGTGCAGGGGGTGACGGCGGCATCCGCGCTCGCGCTGGGGCTGCCTGCGGCGTTGGAATCCGGACTGATCGTGACGGCGGCTCAGGCGGGAACGAACAGTGTATCCATCACGGCCTGCAACTGGAGTGGAGCAACGGTCACGCCGGCGCCGGCGAGCTACCAGGTGAACGTGATCTAGGAGATCATCATGAAACGATTTCTTACTATTCTGTTTTTGGCATTACCGCTGGCTGGGCAAAGCCCCGTCATCCGGCAGGGCACGACGCCTACGGGAGCGGTGGACTTCAGCGGCGCGGCGACGACGAAGCCGCTGCGCATCGGCGTGGCGCTGCCGGGGACGTGCACGGCAGGCGAGTTATTTTTCCTGACGAATGTAGGCGTGTACGAGTGCGTGAACGGCACGTTCACGGCGCTGGGCAGCGGCGGCACATGGGGCACGATCGGAGGTCCGATTACGGCCCAGCCCGACCTGTGGAATGAATTGCAGGGCAAGCAAACGGTGATTGCGACGGGGACGCAAGCGCAGTATCTGCGGGGTGACGGGAGCCTGTCGACGTTTCCGGCGACGATGCCGCCGACACCGCACGCAGCAGCGCATGGCATTCTGGGCACGGATCCGGTGGCGCTGGCGGCGTCGCAGATAGCGGGTCTGGCGGCCTCGGCCACGAGCGATGCGACGAAAGCCCAAAACATCAACTACGTTCAGGGAAGCGCGGGCAGCGTTCAGCGAACGGTCGCCTCGAAGCTGGCCGAAGCGGTCTCGGTACTGGACTTCGGGGCGGACCCGACAGGAACGAACGACTCGACGGCGGCGATCCAGGCGGCCATCAACTACGCAGCCAGCAGCGCCGTCGGCAATGTGCCCGGCGGCAAGGTGATCATCCCCAAAGGCGAGTACATCGTCTCCGAACGGACAACGACGATCAGCGACGCGAGCACCGGCGCGGGCACGACCGGCGCGGCGACGATTCAGTTGAAACACAAGGTCGATGTCGAGTGCGATGGGGCCACCATTGCCGGCACCGGCAGTTTTACGGACGCGATGATCAAGGCCTACACTCGCGACGACAACAACGCCAGCAGTTTCATCATCACGAGCATGACGGGGTGCCAGTTGACGTTGAACAGCTCCAGCAACGTGGCAATCCTGGACACGTCCGGGATGCGCAACAGTTTGTTCAGCCATATTGGGATCAATGGAACCAGCACGACTTCGCAGATCGGAATAAACATATCCGACAGGACTCCCGGGAACTACCAGAAGTCGGACTTCTTCAACACGTACGAGAAGTTCTACGGAACAGGCCCGCTCGGAACAGCCATCCGGTGGGTGACGATCGATGGGAACGCGAGTTTTCAGACACTCGCGGATTTTCAACTGGGCGCGGGGGTGGCAGTGTTCGACACGACTGGAACGGTGGCGAGCCAGGGAGGGATTCTCCGCAACAGCTACTTCACGGCCGGCACAGCCACTACGGCGCTGTTCAAAGGCAGTCCCCCGCAGGGCCTCACAATTCTGTATTCCGGCTGCGAGGGATGCGCCTCCAACTTCCCCGCGGATTGGGGTCAGGTCGGCGCGGTTGCGCCGTTTCTCGTGGTACCGCCGGGTGGGTTCAACTCATGGAGTAATACTTACGGCCCTCCTGGCGCTTACATCGGTGGACTCCAATTGGGGCGGTATTCGTTCTTAGGCGTAAACGGGCAGACGCCACTGCTGGCCTCAGACCTATCACCCGCTTTTGTTCTGACAGGCTGCCAGATTCTCGCGAATGTCAATACTCAGTTTGTTCTGCCGTCGCCGTGCGTGCTTTACAACGGCTACAGAATGGAATGGCAAGGCGCGACGCTGTGGGTGACCAGTTCTACGCCAGCGGGGAGCGAAACGGATGCGGTTCCAGGATCGCCGTACAAGATTACGGTTCAGAATACGGGCATCGTCAGCGGCGATTCAGGCGTGAAATATGCGACCACAGGCAGCCCTCTGACGAAAGTTGCGAGCAACCCGGCGACGGGGCAATATGCGGTCAGTGCGGGAGTCTACACCTTTTCCGCAGGCGATAACGGGGCACAGGTCAGCATCTCCTACACGTATGGCCCGCACACTGAAACTATCTATGCGGACCAGACGACATCATCGTACGCGGGCGACCGGATCCACTCCTCAGTGAACGGCACGCCGGCGGGGGGATTGGCTCTGGCCACGGCGTCCGTGGACGGCACGGGCAATATCCTGAGTGTCACGGACGCGCGTGTGTTCAATCCAACATTGACTCTACAAGGCCTGGAGCTGCCGTCGTTGAAAGCGGGCAGCGGTTTGAACAACGCGTGCTTCGATACAAACGGGAATCTGACCAGCCAATCGAGTGCCTGTAGCGGAGTCTCGACGTCGAGCGTGGGGCTGAGCCTGCCGGCGGACCTCAGTGCGTCATCACCGACTATCCCTTCAAGCGGCACACTCACGATCACACGTAATAGCCAGAACGCGCATACATTCCTCGCCGGTCCAGCGAGCGGTACGCCAACACCACCGCTGTACCGAGCGCTTGTGAGTGCCGACCTACCGCCCGGCTATCCTTATTCGAGCCTGAGCGGTGCGCCGACGATTCCCAACACGGCGGCGCAGGTCGGGGCGCTGGCCGATCCGGGCAGCGGAACCACTATCCTTAAACGTGTCAGCGCCAACACTGTGGCGGCTGCCACGGCGGCCGATCTGACGGGACTGTTGGGCTACACTCCGCTGAATCCGGCCTCGGCGCAGAATCAAAACACCGTGTACGCGGGGCCTGCGAGCGGTGGCAACGGCGCACCCAGCTTCAGGCCGTTGGCCTCGGCCGACATTCCGAACAACGCCGCCAACACGACCGGCAACGCAGCCTCGGCAACGGCATTGGCCGGCACTCCGACGCCGTGTACAGCCGGCAGCTATGCGTTGGGCATTACGGCGAATGGCAATGCAACGGGTTGCACGCCAGCTAACACTGGGACAGTTACGCATTCAGCGGGGGCGCTGACCAGCACTTACGTGCTGATGGGCAACGGCGGCGCGGACGCGATGGCATCGGCGGCTTATCTGGATGGGTCGAGCATTCTCAACAATCCGGCCGGGTTCAAGAGCGGCGGAGCGGGGAGCGGATTTGTGCAACTCGGTGGCGCAACCTCCGGGACGGTTACGGTCACGGCACAGGCCGCGGCGGGGACGTGGACTCTCACACTTCCAAACTCGGCTGGAACCAATGGCTACGCACTCACGACGGACGGAAACGGCAACATGTCGTGGGCCGCGATTCCCGCGGCGTTGCCGCCTAACGGACCGGCGGGCGGCGACTTATCGGGCTCGTACCCGAATCCGACGGTGGCGCAAATCAACGGCGCGGCGCTGCCTGCGGTGGGTTCCCTCACCAAGACCAACGGCAGCGGCCAACTTGTCGCGGCCGTGGCTGGGACCGATTATGTACTCCCCACGGGCAGCATCGCGGGCAATGCGGCGACGGCGACGGCGCTGGCCAGCGCGCCCACGACGTGCACGGCGGGGAACTATCCGCTGGGGATCACGGCGAATGGCAACGCCACAGGCTGCACAGCAGCGACCGGAGGCGGGGGAACGGTCACTAGCGTCACTTTCACGGGCGACGGAACGCTTCTGTCCGCGACACCTTCAACCGCCGTCACGAGCAGCGGCACGGTCGCAGCGAGCCTCAAGACGCAGACTAAGAACACGGTCCTTGCCGGCCCATCTTCCGGCGCAGCCGCGAATCCAACCTTCCGCGTTCTCGCAGCGGCAGATCTGCCGACACAGACTCTCAATTATTGGGTTCCTGGTACGATTCAACCTCCGACGCAGGGCGCCCTTGCGACTCTTGGCGGGACGGGGCTTGCCAATACGGTGCGGTTTGTTATCTTCACGCTGCCCTTCAATACCTCGATCAGCAAAGCATCGTTTTACATTGGAACGATCGATGCCGGTCAGACAGCCGATTTTGGACTCTACAATGCGGCGGGTAGTTCCAAGCTATGGTCCATCGGCGCAGGTAGCGGAATCAGCCTCGGAGGCAGCCCGATCGTGGTGTCGGCGACGAATACGACAGTTACTCTCGCAGCGGGCTCGTACCTATTCGCCTGGACGGAAAGTGGCACGGTGGGCCAGGTCTACGGCTGGAACATGAGCCAATATCTTTACTTGCTGCTGGTATCAGGATCGAGTTACAAGTACGGCACTTGCACGAACACGGCGACAGCGGGCGTGCTTCCGACGACTTGCGGAACTCCGATTGCCGCAACGTCCGCATTCAACGTACCTGTAGTCATGCTGGAACCGTAGGCCAGCCGGGCGGAGAACACTGAGATGAAAAAAGCACTGCTGCTTCTGCTGCTATCTATGTCCGCCAGCCAGGCGGCCACCTATTACGTCGACAACTGCGTCATCACTGGCAGCGATTCAAACATCGGCACGAGCATGTCGACGCCCTGGCTGACAATCGCGCACGTCAACGCGCAGACTCTCAACCCCGGAGACTCCATCCTGTTCCGACGCGGCTGCATCTGGCACGAGAAGCTATTGCCTCCCACCTCGGGCACGAGCGGGAGTCAGATCACGTTCGCCGACTACGGCAGCGGCAACAAACCGATCCTGGATGGGGCGACGGCGCCGGCGCATTGGGGGCGCGGGGGGGGTGCCTATGCGCTGCAGGATACATTTGAAAGCGGCGCCTATAGCGGCACCTGGAGTTCGACGCAGGGAAGCGTAAACACGTGGGCCGCATTCGGGATTAGCGGACCGGCGGTCGGAGGCACACGCGGTGCGACGCTCGGCAGCGGGCAGCAGTGCGCCTGGAACGGCGCCAATGGGACGGAGTATTGGTTCGAGACCTGGGTCCAGGCCGGAGCTTCGACCGCGGCGCGGACCTATGTCGGACAATTTGGCACCGGCGGCAGCCCGATCGCCGCCATCATGTTCTCGTCTAGCAGCGACCCGACGCCTAACAAGTTGCGCATCTATAACTACGTCGCGGCGGCCGGCAGCCAGGAGTTTTATGGAACGACGGCGATCGCGGCCTCGACCTGGTACAAGGTGAAGGCGCGGTTGGTCATCAGCGCGACCGCGGGCGAGATTGATATCTGGCTGAACACCGGGAGCGGTTGGAGCCTCGAGTTCGCCCAGAGCGGCGTCAACACTGGCTCAGCCAGCATTACCCGCGTGACCATGGGCTATAGCGGCACTGCCTCTCAGACCTCGTACTTCGATTACTTCGAGATCGCGGCTACGGACCCATCGCTGCCGGCGACGACCTATCTGTTCTCTACCTTGACCGCGAACCCTCTACTCTCATCTCCAATTAACCTGACCCGCGTGTGGTACGGGAACAACATCGCCAGCATCGTGGAGTACCCACAGAACGCAGGCGCGGGCAGCGGTGTCGGCACAAGCCAATGGGACATCACCAACTCGAACGCGGGGTTGTCCTCGATCGTCTGGGTGGGGACGTCCGGCAACATCGCCAACGTCGAGTGGCCGACGATTGACTACATGGTTCGCATCTACGGCCAGAGCTATCTGACGTTTCAGAACGTGATGTTCATGCGCGCACTGGTGCGTGGCATGAACCACGGAACGAACTCTCAGCCCGTTCACAATCAAATTCTTTACTGCGACTTTTGGGATAACAACGGAAGCGGCTCCTATGTCAATAAAGATGGTACACTCTATGGAGTCAACGCGTACACATTCAGCCACAATACGTTCTACCGAAACTACCTCCACACAGCAGCGACAGTCTACCAAGGAGGGAGTGGGCACGGCATCTATTGCACGATGTGCACGAACACACTTATTGAGTATAGTGACTGTCAGTACAATGGCAACTACTGCACTCAACTTCAGGATGCCTCGAATTACAACACATACCGTTATAGTCGTTCCATCGGCGAGCAAGGACTGTTGAGCCTCACAACGGACATGGTCGGCGGCTCGACTGGTAATTATATCTATGACAATATCAGCGTCAACGAGTATCAGTGCATTCTTGCCGTCAGCGCCACTGGAAACTATCTCTACCACAACACTTGTGCCGGATACTCCTACCGTGGTTTTAGTAACCAAGGTGGAGCGTTCGGAGCCGTAGAGAACAACATCTTCTGGTCGGCTGTGCCGGGAGTGCAGACGATCTACACGGATAATGCCGGCGCCACATATACCTCCAATTACAACATTTATGGTCCTCAGCAAACAGGCTACATCGAGCTAAATACTACTGGCTACAATACCCTCGCTGCGTGGGGGCACGCTGGCGCGCAGGACAAGACGGGCGATCCCCTCTTTGCCGCGTTGGCCGGCAACAATGTTACACTTGCGAATTCATCTCCCGCGCATAACGCAGGGACAGACCTATCGGCCACCGTCCAGTATGGCTGGAGTCCAACATCGCCGCTCGCATTCCCTCCTGCCCTCTTGACCCGGAGCATTCTCGGGAAAAATGATATTGGCGCTTTTTCCTACTTACCAGGCGGACCTGGAACCCTACTGGCGGGTAGTGTCATGACTGGCGGAAAAGCAAACGTAAAATAGCGCTTTTCGCTTTAAGCAAATGTCCGTCATGAAGCAGGCTGGTCGTGTCGTGGCGTGCGAACATGCGTTTTTTTCCAGAGCTTATCAGGCGTTGTGAAAAAAATTGAAATAGCAAATAAGGCAGCGGTCAACAGAATAACGAATGCGCGCACCGGAGTCGTCGCGCGTTTAAACAAACTATGTTCCGGCACAAAGACATCGAGCATAGCCAAAGCGTAGAAGAGTAACTGACCCGATACGATGAGCCCGCGTAGAGGCGCCGGCAACCAGAAACTGACTAAGAGACAAAGCAGCAATATCTCAGGCATAAGCAAACGACCGAGCTTCAAAACGCAGAACGGCCAGCATAGCCGATTGCGTGGAGAAAACAAGCCCGGCAATTGCCAAAGAAGCTGGAAAACACCGGCTTGCGTTCTCAGCTTCCGGACAAACTCTTCCTGCAGGCCAGTGGGAAAGTCCCAAGCCACGGCACGTTCGTTCCAAACGGAGCGATAGCCAGCCAGCACTGCCTGCATGGGCAGCCAAACATCGTCGAGAATACAGCTCTCCGGCAAAGAACGAGCCAGTGGGCGGCGAATGGCGTAGATTGAGCCGGTCGCACCCAACAGAGAATCGGTCGAGCTGAGGTTCTTGCGAATCCAGCTCTCATAGCGCCGATACAGACCGACGTTGGCTTCTTCGACGGAATCGCCGGCCAGGATCAGCAGATCGCCGCTCACCACGCCAACCTGGGGGTCGTGCATTGTTTCCGCCAGACAACGAACGCAAGCCGGGTCTAAACGTTGCCGTACATCGGTGAATAGCAAGACGTCGGAAGTCACCTCGGCCAAGGCGACGTTCAGGGTCGCAGCCTTACCGGCGCGGGCAAGCCTGAGTAGACGGATTCTATATGGAAACTGACTTGCGAAATCTGCCGCCAAATCATCTGTCCCATCATCAGAACCGTCCGACAGAATCAGAATGTTGAGTTTATCCGGTGGGTAGTCTGAACTTAGGACGCTTTCCAGTTTGGCAGTCAGGAATCGGACGCCATTGTGAACCGGGATGATGGCTGTCATGGCGGGCTCGCAGGGACCAGAGCGCGGCGGACGGCTCCAGAAATGAGCCCGCAGTGCAAGCCAGAGCGGGTAGCCGGCGATCACCCAGAGTACCCAGGCGAGGCAAGAACTAAAGATCCAGGCAGCAGCGTTCACTTCCCAGTCCGATATAGCTCAAGGTATCTGTCAGCCATGCGCTCCGCAGTAAAGTGTTGGAGATAGTGGACGCGTGCCGCCTCTCCCAGGGAGGCACATAGAGATGGATCGCCCGCGAGGCGGAGAATCGCTTCCGCAAAGCCCTCGACGGAGCCAATCGGCACCACAAAGCCACATCGCCCCCCTTCGACGATCTCCGGAACCGCGCCCGGCGCCGCGGCTATAACAGGCCGACCGGCGGCCATAGCTTCCAACAAAGAGATCGGCAATCCTTCGCTCGTGGAAGAGAGCACACAGACGTCGGCCGCATTGAAAAAGGCGCCCGCGTCCTTTCTTTCCCCCCAGAAAGTGACGGCATCATTCAAGCCCAGCTCAGCGCACAGCTTCTCGACCGACGGCCGCAGATCCCCGTCGCCGACCACCCACAGAAAAACATCCTTTCGAATTGTCCGGACCAGGGCCAGGGCTCTGAGCAAGGTCGGGAAATCCTTCGGAGCGGCAAGCCGTCCAACGTATACCAAGGTGAAACCGCGCTTCGGCAAGTCAAGCGGCGTAGCCGGTTCGGGAGCGGGCGAAGCGCCATTGTAAATAGTGACCAGCCGATCGCGGGCGGCAAATGGCGCCAGGGCGAGATTGCTGGTGGTAGCCTGGCAAACTCCGACGACCGCCTTGACCCAGCGGGACGCACAAGCGAACTGCAGCTCCCGCCACAATCGGAACGGGGGTGGAACCAGCCCATGGCGTGTGCTGACAATCACTGGAACTCCGGCCCAATGCGCGGCGGGGACAACCCAACTGGTAACCAATGCGTTATGACAATGGACCACATCGGGCCGGCTTCGGCGGAATGCCCGAATCAGGCTGCGAGTGGCATGCCAACGCGACCCGGGGCCGTGGACGAACACCGGGAAGCCTTCCTGACTCAGTCGATCCCCGATCATGCCTCCGTGTTGGAGACCGTGCACTTCAACGTAGTGCCCGCGCTCGCGATAAAGCCGGCAAAGCTGGGCGATAAGAACCTCAGCGCCGCCGACCTGAAGCGAATAATTCACGTGGGCAATCCGAAGAGCCAAGAAGAACTGCCGCCTCCTTACTTATCATAACGAGCGGCAGCGGCGAGCGCCGTTGGACTCACGGCCGGAGTCACTTCACGCCAGAATGCGGCAGACACGTCAGGCAAATCGCCAGCGTTTCCCGGGCCACATCTTCCCAGCTTCGACTGAAGCGAACGGCAATGGAATGCGGCTCCCACACCGTTTCCAGCGCTTGCGAGATGGCCCTCGCGAAGGCCGATGGGTTCCGCGCCGGAGCCAACAGACCGCATCCCTCAACGATCAGTTCAGGAATCCCTCCGACATGCGCGCCTACCACGGGACGGCCGCAGCAGAGCGCTTCAATGACCACATTCGGGCATCCTTCCCCGTGACTGGCCAGACAGACCACGTCCGCGGCGTTGAGCCACAATGCGATCTCCGCAGCAGGACGAGCGCCGGGCAGGAGCAGATGTTGGACGAGCCCCGACCTATTGGCCCGCTCCCGGATCGCGACTTCGGCAGGTCCTTCCCCTACCAATGCAAGCCGCAGGTCCGGGTAGCTCGCCGCGAGCATTTCGAAAGCGCTCCATAGGTCGAAAATGCCCTTGCTCGAAATCAAGTTACCAACCTGGAGGAGTAATCTTCCATCAGCCGGCAACCCCAACGTGCGCCGCGCATCGGTGCGCTCGATCGGATGAAAAACGCGAGGATCACACCCATTGGGAATGGAGTGGGTCCGCGCAGGGCTGGCTCCCAGACGGATCGCCGCGCGCCGCAAGTCCTCGGTTACCGTAACGACAGCATCCGCGTTGCGCAGCGTGGCGGATGTCATCCGGCGAACCAGGGCATCCGGTATGCGATGCAGATCGGAGCCGCGCGATCCTACAATGACCGGCACACCTAACCGGCGTCCAACTCTCAGCGCGGCCCACGCGGTTGGGTACAACCAATAAGATAGAATGACATCCGGGCGCCAGGCGCGCAGCGCCGGCTCGATCGCCCTTTCGGTCCACAGCCCATTGAAAGCACGGCCAATCCCAGGAACTGTAGCGTACTCCAAGTAGTGCGTCTTCAGTCCCGGCGGAGCTTGTTCGGGGTCAACGCGATGATAAGCGAAGCGTGCCGGTTGGAGCCAGCGAGGCCGCGGATAGCGAGGCGCGGGGCAAAAGACCTCGATGTCCACATCATCGCGCAGCCGAAGGGCCGTTTCATAAATCGGCTTGCCAGCATGCGGCGCGCCTGGCACCGGCCAGAGATGGGTAACAAGAGCAAGGCGTATACGATTCATACCCGGCCTTGAAACAATAACGTCTTAAATCCTTACCGATCCGCCAGCCCTTACCATATTGAGTTCTTCCCATGCTGGGCCGGCGACTTGCTACTGCCTGTCTCTATAAATACCTTACTATGCGGCAGACTGCTCCTTTCGGTCATGGTTCGAAAAAACAGCTCCGTCGAAAGTCACGGCCAGTATCGAGTGACTTTCATGCGATTTTGCAAGCCGAAGGCTCACGGGATACCCCCTTTAATCACGGCTCGTACCAACGAAGAACGGCCCCCTTTGGTCAAAGTAACGTCGTCTCCGCGATAAGCCACTAGCCCCGGCCCGACGCCCCCGAGGCCACGGGCAATGTTATAAGTCGAGATATGTCCCCAGCCGCGCGGGGAATGGGATCTGACTCAGCCAATCCTCCCGCAGCAGAACCTCTTCGTAAAGCCCCTGAGGCGAGGTGGCGCCGGGATGCACCATAAGTTCGATCGATCTCCAATCGAAGCTCATCCGCTTCTCGATCCGCGCATAGAAGTCGATAAAACTGGCCATTCCCTCAGGAGTCCGCGCGCGAATCACCGCTCTCATGAGAAATCCGTATAGAGCCTTCTTGATCATCCGCCCGCTTTCCATGCTTTCCACCGGCAGAATGTTGATGGTACCCCTCATTCTCGACACGCCGAATCGGCGTCGAAGCCCCTTGAGGACGGGAAGCAGCCATGGAATTGTGTGGGTGTGGTGATGGGAGTCGAAATGGCTTACCATCACGCCGGCTTCAAGACATCGCTCAACCTGGGCCGAGAGTTCGACGAACATCGCCCGGCATAGAGACGGCGTCCAACGAACACCATCCAGCCGCGCCTTCGACATATGCCCCGCCGGGTCCAAAATGGGCGCCAAGCCCGGGGTACGGTGGAGCGGCGGGAATGCGCTCAGATTCAGGTGGACCCCGAAGGAGCAGTGGGGATAGTTTTTCAGGCGCGTAGCAGCATCCCTGAACTCAGCGCCGTTGGCAAGAATTGTGGCCGAAGTGACCAGCCCCCGATCCATGAGCGAGAAAATCGCGTCATTCACGGGAACGGTAGCCCCTAAGTCGTCGGCGTTCACAATGAGTAGTGTGTCTTTCACGGCGTTAACTCAGAAGAAATCTGCCGGGAATTCACTCGGATGCCGCCACAAGAATTCTCATCTGCGCGGCCCGATGAGTTCAGGATACACCGCGTGCGCGGCCTGCGAGCGGGCACGGCCGGCGATCCGGTCGATTATCCTGGAGCCTCGACACACTTCTCATTGCCAGTCGAACGATCGCGAAACGGAGGCGGGGCTCGACATGTCCCGCGTGCTCAAGGACCGGACGCGAGATCCGCGCAACTGCCGATCCCTACGCTGCCACGCCTTGCACTTTCCGGTGCGCTACCTCCGCCGTCGAACCGGCCGGATGTCCGGCCTTCGCAAGTTGCTATCATAATATGAATCGCTCAGCCGCCCACGCAGCGAAACGACGGCGGGCGGACGCCAGAGAATTCGTTTCGAGACTTCGATCATTTGGATTACGGTTCAGCCTCCATGCGACTTCCGATTGTTATCTGCATCGTCCTGCTGATCGGCTTCTGTTCCTTCCTGCCCTATCTCGACAGGTATCCTGAACCCTATTTCGACGAAGCGGTGTACAACAACTCGGCCGTCAGAGTCCACGATGGCCTCAGCTTCGCCTGGCCCGTGGCCACCTCGGCGCCTTACGGCAACGTCGTTTGGGCCTATCACGGTCCGTTCTTTCCACGCCTGCAGGTGCTGACGATGGCGTTGCTCGGCGTGTCTCAATTTGCGTGCCGCGTGCCGGAATACGCCGCCGCATTCGCGGCCGTTGGCCTCCTGTGTTTGCTGTTGTACCGCCGGGGCCTCAGGTGGGGCGCGTTGGCTCTGGCGGTATTCTGGTTGGGTGATCGCTCCCTAGTCGAAGCGCTCGATGGGCGCATGGACGGACTGGCCCTGCTGTGCCTGGTTCTGGCCTTCGGTGCTTTTGTCAGAGCCCTCGACACGCAGGCGCTGTGGCCGGTCTTTTGGTCGGGGCTGTGGGCAGCAACGGCGGTGGGATTCCATCCATGCACGGCCCCTTTCGCCGCAATGGTCGCGGCCGTTTGTTTATGGCGTTTCCCCGGACGCCGGCTGAGAGTACTTTGCCTCCTGGCCGCCGCGGCCGCCATTCCCGCCCTACTCGTGTTGGCCTCCGTGGCACCTCACTTTCATGAGGCGCTGGTGCAATTCCTATACCACCGTCGGATAACCAGGCTCGGGGCATCCGGCTACACTCCGTCCAACCTTATGTCGGCTCTAAGGTGGTCGCGCTACTGGTGCCTGGTCTTGGTCTGTGTAGCCGGCGCACTGGCTATCCCGGCTGCGGCGACTTTGCTGAAATCCGGCGAAGATCAGGACAAACCGGCATCAGGCTCGTTGTTTCTGGCGGCGTCCTTGTTCTCATTGGCCGCCTTCGTGACCTTTGCCGCTACTGCCGTTTACACCGCCTTATACCCGTACTACTTTATCTATCTGTCGGTATGGCCGGTAGTGGCGGTGATCGCCGCTTTGGACCAACGGGCCGGCCGGCTATGGATTCGGCGTGCCGGCCTGGTGTGCCTGGCTGTGTTGACCGTCGCGTGGTTGCCGAGCGCGCTGTGGAACGTCATGCGCTGGCGAGAGGCTCCGTTGTTTGCGCGCGGGTCGATCGAGCAAGCATTCGACCAGCAGGTGCTCAAAGTGGTTCCGCCTGGCGCGGAAATCAAAATCAGCTCCGAACTCTTCATTGTCGGCCACTCACTCGGGCCGGACGCATTACGAGCGCCCCATGACAAAGCCGTGGATCTCCCGTCGTCCGCGTGGCTGGCTTTGGTCGGCACAGACGTCAGGCACCTCGGTGGCGTGGAAGCTCCTGGTCTCCGCGGCCGGCCCATCGTATACCGCGGTTCGCTTTACCCCTGGATTGCGAAATACTCGGATTCGCTCATTATCTTCGGGCCCCAACCGCCGCCGGGCCGCACCAGCGCCGAATCGGGGCGCGGGAGTTAAGCTGGCCGCTCCAGCTCTTCAACCACCGCCCGGCGCGGTTGCCTCGCTCCGGCTCCCAGCGGCGCCGGGTGCGTGAGATTCCGGCCAGCCCAAAAGCCGCATTGGTTACACTGGGATGGTTGGCTATTGCATGAATCCCAGAATCCATGGCACCACAATCCTGGTTGTGCGCCGCAACGGTAAGGTTGTGATTGCCGGCGACGGCCAGGTCACGATCGGCAGCGAGGTGCTCAAGGCCGGCGCCAACAAGCTGCGCCGGTTGCACAAGGACACAATCCTGGCCGGCTTCGCAGGTTCCACGGCGGACGCGTTCAGTCTGTTCTCCCGTTTTGAGACCAAGCTCGAACAGTTCAACGGCAATCTGGCCCGCAGCGCGGTCGAGATGGCGAAGGACTGGCGGACCGACAAGGTCCTGCGACACCTCGAGGCCCTGCTGCTGGTCGCCGATCTGACTAACACGTACATCCTGAGCGGCGACGGCGACGTGATCGAACCCGACGAGCCCTGCACCGCGATCGGTTCCGGCGGCGGCTACGCCAAAGCGGCGGCCAAGGCGCTGATCGAGAACACGAAGCTGTCCGCGCGTGAAATTGTCGAGCGGGCCATGAACATCTCAGCCGACACCTGCATCTACACCAACCGCAACATCACGTATCAGGAATTGGGCTGAGCCATGGTGATCTATTTGCCCGGCGATTCCAATCGCGATGAGCCTCTGCTGGACGAACTCACGCCGCGCCAGATCGTCGCCGAGTTGGACAAGTACGTCGTCGGACAGGCCGATGCCAAGCGCGCCATCGCCGTCGCGCTGCGCAATCGAATTCGCCGCCAGAAGCTCGATGCCGAGATGGCCGACGAGGTCGTCCCCAAGAACATTCTGATGATCGGCCCGACCGGCGTCGGAAAAACCGAACTCGCCCGGCGCCTGGCCCGGCTCGCCAATTCACCCTTCTTGAAAGTGGAGGCCAGCAAGTTCACCGAAGTCGGCTACGTCGGCCGCGACGTCGAATCGATGATCCGCGACCTGGTCGAAATCGCCATCGACATGGTGCGCCAGGAGAAGCTCGATGAGATCACCGAGCGCGCCGAGCTCAATGCCGAGGAGCGGTTGCTCGACATCCTGATGCCGCCCTCGCCCGAGCCGAATGAATCGGTCGAGCGGACTCGCGAGAAGCTGCGCGAGAAGCTGCGCGCGGGCCGGCTCGACGACCGGCTGGTCGAGATCGACGTGAAGGACCGCGGGCCTTCGATGGAGATCTTCACGAACACCGGCAACGAAGAAGTGGACATGAATCTGCGCGAGTTCCTGCCCACTCTTTTCGGCGGCCGCACCCGGAAACGGAAATTGCGCGTAGCCGAAGCGTATGAGTATCTGCTGCAGGAAGAGGAGCACAAGCTCGTCGACCCGGACCAGGTCACGCGGATCGCCATCGATCGCGTGGAGAAAAACGGCATCATCTTCCTCGACGAGATGGACAAGATCGCCGGACGCGAGTCGGGCCACGGTCCCGATGTCAGCCGCGAGGGCGTGCAGCGCGATATTCTGCCGATCGTCGAAGGCACGACCGTCAACACGCGCTATGGCTTCGTGCGCACCGAGCATGTTCTGTTCATCGCCGCGGGCGCGTTCCACGTCTCCAAGCCCTCGGATATGATCCCCGAGTTACAGGGGCGCTTTCCCATCCGCGTCGAGTTGAAATCGCTCACCGAGAATGATTTCGTGCGCATCCTGACCGAGCCTAAAAACGCCCTGATCCGGCAGTACGTGGCTTTGCTCGACACCGAGGGAATCCAGCTCAAATTCACCGACGATGCGGTCCGCGAGGTCGCGCGCATGGCCTGGCAGGTGAATTCCGCGACCGAGGACATCGGCGCGCGCCGCCTGCATACGATCCTCGAAAAGGTGCTCGAAGAACTCAGCTTCGAAGGTCCCGACATGAAGAAGAAAAAGGTCACGGTCGACACCGCCTACGTGCGCAAGCAACTCGCCGACGTGGTGAAGAACCAGGATCTGAGCCGCTACATTCTCTGATGCGTACTTTGCTTGTTGTCCTGGCTATGGCCGCCACTTGTGGATGCGGCTACGTGGGAGCGCCACAGCCCCCGGCGCTGCACATTCCCGAGCGCGTGACCGTCTTGAACGCCCGTCAACACGGCGGCCAGCTCGTCATCGGCCTCGTCGTCACCGGCAAGACCACGGATGGACTCGTGCTGAAGCACCTGCGCGAAATCGAATTGCGTTATGGACCGCCCGGGCCTTCGATGGATCACTGGGCCATCGGCGCTAAACGTATTCCCATCGAGCCGCCCACAGCCCAGGGCTACGAATTCAAGGTGCCCATCACGGGCTTGGAGAACAAGGACATCGTCATCGCCGTGCGCGTGGTCGGGCCTACTGGCCGCGTCGGGGCATGGAGTGAGCCGCTGAATCTGTATGTCGTGGCCGTGCCGCCCGTGCCGGTCGTGGAAGCCGCAGCCGGTCCGGCCGGCATCACGTTGCGTTGGCCCGCCGCCGGCGCGCCGCCGGGAACCAGTTGGCGCGTATTTCGTCAGACCAAGGGCGAGGAGAAGCCCCAGGCCCTGGCCGTTGCCACCGCGCCCGAATGGCTCGATGCGACCGCTATCGAAGAGGACCAGAAATACGCCTACGAGGTTCAGGCGCTCGTGCCAGCCGGAAAGAGCTTCGCCGAAAGCGACCCGTCTAAACCGGCCAGCCTTACCTACAAGGACGTTTTCCCGCCCGAACCCCCGTCGGGCCTGACCGCCATTGCCGGAGTGAACAGCATCGAACTGGCTTGGGAGCCCTGTCGCGAACCCGACCTGAAGGCTTACCAGGTGTGGCGCGGCGAGGATTCCGGGCCGTTGGTCAAGCTGGCCGAGGTGGCCGGAGATGTCACCTATAGCGACCACCAGGTGAATGCGGGCAAGCACTATCGCTACGCCATCTCGGCTAGCGACAGCAAAGGCAACACGAGTAAGCCCGGCGTCGCGATTGAGTTTGTGGCGCAGTAGATCGAGATACAGTTCGCGATACAAATCGCGAGACAGATAGCAATACAGATCAAGGCGCGCGCCGTTCCAGCGTTTGTAAAGTTTGGAGAGCTATGACCCGCTACGTTCGTTTTTCACGCGATTCCCTGGTCCCGATCACCGCCCCGGACGCCGATCGGCGCGTGCTCCAGGGCACAGTGGACGGCGACACGATTCGCGGCTCCGATGGAAACACCTATCCGCTCCAGCGCGTCCGCCTGCTGCCGCCAGTGTCGCCGTCGAAGATCGTCTGCGTCGGCCGCAACTACGCCGAGCACGCCCGGGAACTGGGCAACGAGCCGCCCGCGGAGCCGCTCATTTTCCTCAAACCGCCGTCATCCCTGAACGCCCACGGCGCGGCGGTGATCTACCCGGAAATCGCCGAGCGCATCGATTTCGAAGGCGAATTGGGCGTCGTCGTCGGACGCCGCGCGCGCCGCATCCGCGCCGCGGACTACCTGCGCCACGTCGCCGGCTACACCATCGTCAATGACATCACGGCCCGCGATCTGCAGAAGAAGGACGGCCAGTGGACGCGCGCGAAAGGCTGCGATACGTTCTGCCCGGTCGGACCTTGGCTGGTTTTGAAGGAGGAAGTCGACTTCGACGCGTTGCGCATCGTGACCCGCGTCAACGGCGAGGTCCGGCAGGACGCGGCCGTGTCGCAGATGATCTTTTCCGTGGGTGCTATTCTTGAGTTTGTTTCGCAATTCATGACGCTCGAACCGGGTGACCTGATCGCCACCGGCACTCCGCCGGGCGTCGGTCCGATGAACCCGGGCGACCGCGTCGAGGTGGAAATCCGGGGGCTGGGAATACTCGAAAATTCCGTCGAGCGCAGGTAGCTGCAGGCATCCCGCGCGGATAGGGAGTGATGCGGGTTCTTTCAATTATCACGACGCACCCGGTGGCCGCGCTGGCGGTGGCGGGCGTGTTTGTGACGGCGGCGGGCGTGGCGATTATCTGGCTCGCCGGCCGGCGGGTTACGCCCGAGGAAATTGAGAAACGCCGCCGGCTGCTCGTCAATCGGATGGGCCGGACCATTGACGGCGTCATTGTCGAAGCCGACCCGCACACCCTCTTCTACACCTACGACGTGCACGGCGTGCAATATGCCGCCACGCAGGACATCTCGGCCCTACTCGAGTTGCTGGGTGGCGATCCGACTCGCCTGGTCGGCTCCGTGAGCATTAAACATCTCCGCGACAACCCTGCCAATTCGATCATCATTTGCGAAGAGTGGTCCGGCTTGCCGGCCCGCTCTCTTGCTCTCCAGTCCGAACCCATCCAGGAGTGATTCCAATGCATCTGAACCTGCGTCTGATCAAGGCCGTCGCCGCCGCGTCCCTGCTGGTCGCCCTCGGCGCCGCCGGCTTTGCCGCCAATAGATTTGGTAAACCAAAATCGGTGCTCCATGTTGTGACCCTGTACTACAAGGACGGCACGACGGAGGAACAGAAGAAGAGCGTGCTGGACGCCATCGAGAAGATGGCCTCTGCAGTGCCGGGCATCAAGAACGTCTGGTTGAAGAGCACCAAAGTGCAGGGCGTTTTCAGCGAAAAACAGCCCGACGGCTCGTTTAAGCCGCGTCCCTACACCGACGCTTTTGTGATCGAGTTCGAGGACCAGGCGGCCTTCGACAAGTACACCAATCATCCTGCGCACAAGGCCTTCGAGGAGCTCTACATTCCCCTGCGCGGCCACAGCGGCACGCACGACATCACTAACTGAAGTCCGGGCTTGGTAGCGCGTCAATTCCTCAGTCGGGCGTGGCTAGGGTTCGATGCCGCGCACGGGGTGAGCATCCCGCTATCAATCCGAGATGGGATCTGAACAGATGATGCACGCGGCCCCGGGGCGCGTTGCGGTGTCAAGGCAGCCACGAGCGACGGCGTCATCGCTGTTAAATGGGCGATCCAACAGCTTGATGCGGTCCATGACGACATCCGTCCATCCGCTCGAGCTGAGAAACCCAAAAACTCGCGTTTCAACATGCCCCTGATCGGACTGAACCATGGCCAGGAAAGCGTGCCTTTCTCCTGAAGGATATCCGGTGTTGCTGCCATCTGCCCGAGCAGTGCCGAGAGCTGCCCACGCTTGGCGTCTTCGAAGAAGCCCGTACAATGCGCGAAACCAGCTCATCTGCTCACTATACGCAACGAATCCTCCCCAAGTGGCCCCGTAAGTCTGGGCATTCGTCAGGCAGCACCTTAAAGGCGAGAAGTGAACGCCAATTTCGGAAAATATTCCGATCTCGATGATTGCGAAATAGAGCCCTTACTGCCGCCGCCCGTTACTCTGACGATCCAACGCGGAGTGCATCAGTGGCAAACTTACCAGGGCTGGTCTGGAGGCGTCATCGAGCGACTCGTTCGCGCCAGAATCCAGGCCGCCTCTTTACATGGGCTACGGCGAGAACTTCGGTCCTCGTTTCGTCCGCCCGGAACACGAGGCAGTAAGGGAATCGGCGGAACCCCGCCCGGCGCAGGCCGGCATCGAACGGCTGGAAACGGCCCGGAGCGGCGGCGATGAGTTCGACTAAGCGATCCAACTCATCCAAGAACCGGTCTGCCGTGCGCAAACTGCGCTGGGCGTACCATGTGACGGCTTCCTCGGCATCCCGCACGGCGGCCGGATGAAAGCTGACTGCTGTTGGCATCAGGCGCGTGAGCGGCTACGAAGCTGACGTCGAACCTCGTCCCAGGCGACGGTTGGCAATGCGCCTGAGTCGAGTTCCTGAAGCCGGCAGGCGACTTCATGCCTCCACGCCTGCTCGGCGTCCTCATCCACGGGGCCGTCGAGGCTGTCGATGAGTGAATCGGCCAACGCCGCCCGGGCCGCCTCCGGAAGCGTCAGAGCCCGCGCCAGTAATTCGGCCGCATCTGTGCCCATGCCCACAGTTTAGCCCCACTTTGCGCCTGGATGCTCGCGCCAACGGAGACATCAAGGCCGAAGGACGGCGTCACCCGAAACTCACCCACAGCCGCGGCCGCCTCGCCGGCCCCATTCTGCGGTCCACACACGGCCTGAGCCGTCCCATTCTCAGTGTGCCCCTGGCCCCCTTTTGCGAAGATCGACAGCAGGACAACAAACGCAATTAAATCAAATGGTTACGTGGTTCATGGAAATGGTCCTGACTCACTCGTCCATTTTGGTCTAAAAACGGTTGACACCACAAACAGGAGAGTTTATCCTCGGATTAGCCGATATTATAGACACCACCTCGCGGTGGTGCCATTGACACGGAGGCGACTCGACTATGCCTTGGAGAGAGGAATACCGCCGTAAGCTCAAGACCGCGGACGAAGCGCTCAGCCTGCTGCGCTCCGCTCAGCGGGTCTGGGTCCAACAGGGCAACTCGACCCCGCAACCCTTGATCGAGGCCATGATCCGGCGCGCGCCGGTGCTGCGGGACGTCCAGGTGATTTCGATGTTGACCCTGGGCGACGCCCCCTACACGCTGCCCGAGTTCGCCGGCACTTTCCGCCACGGCGGCCTGTTCCTCGGCGGCAACGTCCGCCAGGCCGTGCGGGAAGGACGCGCCGACTACACGCCCATCTTCCTCAGCGAAATCGAGGACCTCTTTCTGTCGGGCGAGATGCCGCTCGACGTCGTGCTGATGCAGGTGTCCCCGCCCGACGACCATGGCTACCTCAGCCTCGGCACGTGCGTCGATTGCACGCTCACCGCCGCCCGCACCGGCACGCTGGTCATCGCCGAAGTGAACGATCATATGCCGCGCACCTGCGGCGACTGTTTCCTGCATGTCAGTGAAATCGACGCGCTCGTCGAAACATCCCGTCCATTGCTTGAGCTGCCTCGCGAATCGTGCGCCGACGACCTGCACCACCGTATCGCCGCCCACGTCGCCGCCCTGGTGCCCGACGGCGCGACGCTGCAGCTCGGCATCGGCGGCATTCCGGACGCCGTGCTGATGGCGCTCGAAAACCACCGCGATCTCGGCATCCACAGCGAGCTGGTTTCGGACGGCGTGATCCCACTCATCGAGAAGGGCGTGATCAACGGCGCACGCAAGAACCTGCACCCCGGCAAGGCCATTCTGGGCTTCGTCCTCGGCACCCACGAGTTGTTCGACTTCCTGCGCGATAATCCCTTCTTCGAGTTCCATCCGATCCGCTACGTCAACGATCCGTTTGTCATCGCGCAGAACGATCGCATGGTGGCCATCAACTCCGCTTTGCAGGTGGATCTGACCGGACAGGTCTGCGCCGACTCCATCGGCACGCGGCCCTACTCCGGCGTCGGCGGGCAGACCGATTTCGTCCGCGGCGCGGCCCGTTCGAAGGGCGGCAAACCGATCATTGCCTTGCCCTCCACCGCCAAGCACGGCACGATTTCGCGTATCGCTCCCGTGCTCGACCCGGGCGCCGGCGTTGTCACCTCGCGCGCCGACGTGCACTACGTCGTCACCGAGCACGGCGTGGCCTATCTGCACGGCAAGAGCATTCGCCAGCGCGCCGAAGCGCTCATCGCCATCGCCGACCCGAAATTCCGCGATGGCCTGTACGAGTTCGCCTGCCGGACCCATTACCTCGAACCCCTGCCCGCATTGGTAGCCTAGAAGTTCATCCATTCGCACATCGAGAAAGGAAACTGGAAGCTCCCATGGAACCCGCACCGAGGCCCGACAAGGGCTACACCGTCGTCAACCCTGAGGAATGCAAGGGCTGCGGCCTGTGCGTGGAGGTCTGCGTGTTGAAGGGCCTGCGGCTGAGCGAAGGCCTGAACCGCTACGGCTATCATCCCGCCGAATACATTGGCCACGGTTGCAATGGCTGCGGACTTTGTTTCTACGCCTGCCCCGAGCCCGGCGCCGTCACCGTCTACAAGCGGTCCGCCGAAGACCAGGCCGCCGCTTGAGGTAACCACCATGCCGAAGCAACTCATCAAGGGCAACGAAGCGATCGTGAAAAGCGCCATCCTGGCCGGCTGCCGCGCCTTCTACGGATACCCCATCACGCCGGCCAGCGAGATCGCCGAAGCCGCCGCCAAATACATGCCCCTCGTGGGCGGCGTTTTCCTTCAGGCCGAAAGCGAAACGGCCTCCATTAAC
>Ga0182027_10003299_pt1 | contig 25711 bp, 23 predicted proteins | sample 712E1DmetaG_FD_121300 | JGI IMG/M metagenome (GOLD analysis project Ga0182027, IMG submission 121300) | Permafrost microbial communities from Stordalen Mire, Sweden - 712E1D metaG (Illumina Assembly) | ecosystem: Environmental > Terrestrial > Soil > Wetlands > Permafrost | place: Sweden...
CACACTTTTATTGTCCATGCATTAAAAACATTCAAAGAATTACAAAGCTTATTTCCGGATAAAGAATACTTATTGGTTGAAAATAAAAAAAGAGCTAATTACCTTTCATTAAAACTCAATCATCAGTTCCAGGTAATCAAACTCTATCACCCTGTTTACGATATGTTTACGCCTGATCCGAATTTTAATAAAGAAAAAGCCAAGAGAGAATTAGATTTACGAAAGAATGTATTTCTTTTTTTTGGTTTTATCAGAATGTATAAAGGATTGCATAATGTAATCCGATCATTTGCAAAACTGGCAAAAGAACGGGATGATGTTTCTTTGCTTATTGTAGGTGAATCTTTTTGGAATACTCTTGAATCGAATAAATTATCTACTAAAATCAAAAAGTCGGTATTCGGATTAATAAAAAAAATCTTAGTGAATAAGAGCGATGACGAATCCAGTTACCGTCCACTTGAATTAATTGATGAATATGGAATTAGAGATCAGGTAACTGTTATAAACCAATATGTTCCAAATGAGGAAGTTTATGAATATTTTCAGGTAGCTGACTGTAATGTATTATTTTACCTCGTTGCTACTCCATCGGGAGTTGAGTCAATTTCCTATAATTTCAAATTGCCGACAATAGCAACAAATGTCGGACATTTTCCTGAAACAATTAAAAATGGTTATAATGGATATCTCGCGGAACCGGATAATATTGAATCGATGTATAATGTAATGAAAGAATTTTTAGCTAATCCTATTCCCCGAGAAAGGGTTGAGGAGCAGGCTCGAAATATGAGCTGGGAAAATTATGCAAGATCAATTTTGAATAATTAGTAATTCGATGTCACTTTAATGTAAGAGAATTTAGAAATGGATTTTTCTGAAATATTCTCAAAACTTATTAGTGATAATAAAACTTTATCGGAGAAATAATGGCAAAGTCAATTAAGAAAACGTCAATAAGCAAAGCAAATGAAATTGGAATTTCATTTGAAAAATTTATACCCGAGAAATATAGAACTCCTGCTCTTCTGCTGTTAATTCTGTTATTAATAATAATCTTTTTTTCCCCAATCATATTCGGCGATAAGACAACACAATCCGGCGATTTAATTCAGGCGAAGAGTTTAAGAGCATATGCAATGAAGGATCGTGATACATATTCACTTTGGAATCCATATATATTCTGCGGCCTTCCGGCGGTTGTTACAAGCGCCGCACCAAGATGGTTTGATTTAACTTCCGCGGCTTATTCAACAATAACTCTTGTAACAAATAATTTAGCAAAAGATTTTAACGCTGCATTTATAATTAGTTTTATATTACTTGGTTACGCGGGTTTCTTTTTAATGAGGGGTTTAGGATTTAACCGGGGGCCAAGTTTATACACTGCTCTTGCTTTAGCCTTTAGCACCGGAATAATGATATTATTTTTTATCGGACATGTATCAAAATTAAAAAGTCTCGCTATTTTTCCTTTTATACTTATGATGTTGTTTAAATTTCAAAAGCAGATAAAGCTAATTGATATTTTATTACTAATTCTTGGAATTCATTTACTGGCAATTAGTGCGCATGTTCAGATTGTATTCTATTTCATGCTGGTAACGGGATTATATTTCTTCTATTTTTTAATCCGTTCTTTTATTATAAAAGACAAATTTTTACAAAAACAATTATTCAAATCAATTTGCATATTTGCCGGTGCGACAATAATTGCATTGTTAATGTCGTTTGATACTTATTCACAACTAGTTGAGTATAAACCTTATTCAACACGAGGCACTCAAAGTGTAACCGAAACTGATAATACCGGCGCTGCTCAGAACAATTCATATGAATATAATACGGGATGGTCGTTCTCACCCGGTGAAGTATTAACATTTATAGTCCCATCTTATTACGGCTTCGGAAATTCAATATACAATGGTCCTTTAACGGAAAATCAGGATCAGCAAGTTGATACTTACTTTGGTCAGATGACTACGGTTGATTCGGCTATGTATATGGGTATAATTATTTTCGCTTTAGGACTCTTTGCCCTGATTGTCAAAAGAAAGGATCCTATAGTTCAGTTTCTCGGATTCATTTCTGTACTGTTCATATTTATGTCTTTCGGTAAAAATTTCCCAATAGTATTTAATTTGTTTTATTATTACTTCCCGATGTTTAATAACTTCAGAACTCCTTCGATGATCCTTCATGTTGTTCAGATAATATTTCCAATTCTTGCCGGCTTCGGTGTTGCTTCAATTATATCTTTACGCGATGAAAAAAATATTAATGTTATAAAGGCACTAAAATACACAGCAATTACTTTTACTGCTTTGTTTTTTGTTTTCCTGCTTTTGAGCGACACTATTTCAAGCTGGTTTTCTCAAAGAGTTACTGATTATGCATCGACTATCGGCCAAAACGGACAATATTTTACATCTCTTTCAAGCTACATAACTGAAATGTTTAAAAATGATTTACTAATCGCAGCAGGATTGCTTGCCTTAGCATTCGGTTTAAGTTATTTCTATACTCAAGCAAAAATTAATAAGGATCTGCTGGTCGGAGGATTGATCATTTTATCGTTATTTGATTTATTCAGAATCAGCAACCGTCCCTCAAGTTATATAGACGTTGCTTCTGTTAATGAAATTTTCAAACAGCCTAATTATATATCGGTCATCAAACAGCAGAACGATAAGGGACCTTACCGATTATTAAATCTTAAACAGGACAAATCATTCGGAACATTAAGTCAGAACGCTAATTTCAATGTTAATTTTCTACAAGAAGATTTTTTCGGTTATTCCGCGGCAAAACCAAGAAGCTATCAGGATATTATTGATGTTGTCGGCCCTGTTAATATGACATTGTGGAGAATGCTTAATGTTAAATATATAGTAACCGACAGCCCGTACAATCCGCCTGGATTTGTAACTATCTATACTTCTAAAAAAGAATTTGTTTACCGGAATGATAAAGCTCTCCCCCGTGTTTATTTTGTTGATGATGTCAGGCAGGCATCAACTCCTGATATGCTAAAAGCAATTAAAGATGATTCATTTGATCCGAAGAAATTGGCTTATGTTGAGAAACTTGACTTCAAATTCGATAAAGGAGATTCAACTTCATCCGCAATTATTGATCAATATAAAGATGAACTAATTTCAGTCAGTACAAATTCAAAGGGCAATAACTTTTTGTTTTTTAACGCGACATATTTACCCAGCTGGAGAGCTTTTATAGACGGGACTGCGACAAAAACTTATAAAACAAATCATGGATTCATAGGGATTGTTGTGCCGCAGGGAAATCATAAAGTTGAATTCAAATATGAACCCAAAGGATTTGCTATTGGAAGAGATTTTTCACTGATATTGAATATTTTACTTTTTGGCGGTATTGGTTTTGTATTTCTTACAAATAAGAGAAACCAAAAGAAATCAATAGTAAAATAAATATGATTCATTATTGCTTTTTAATACTTAAATAATAAATTAATTAAATGAAAGCGAAAGTATTTCAGCTTCTTAAACATTCCGCGGTTTACAGTTTCGGGAATGTTGCATTAAAAGGGATGGGAATTATTACCCTTCCTATTTATTCACATCATTTATCTCAGACGGAATTCGGCACATTTGGAATTCTGGATATTACAATTATAGTTCTATCGGAAATACTTTCTCTTGGTCAATCGAATTCAATTATATATTTTAATAACACAAAGGATTTTAAAGACAAAAATAAATCTGTTTTTTTCACTATTGCTTCAATAGTGTTAATAGCGAATATTATTTTTGCGGTATTTACCGGTACTATCAGAGTATTGTTCCCGCAGCTTATAAATCCTCTTTCTTTATTTTCAATTTATCTTCCGATAATTTGTTTTGTCAGTATTATAAGAGCTTTTAATTCCGTTTTTATAAATAAATTAAGAGCCGATGAGAAATCAGGATTATATACAGTTGTTACTTTAGTTAAGATTGCGGCTTTTATATGTTCAATATTTTATACGGTTGTTTATTTGAAATTATCGGTCGCAGGTATAATGTATTCCTATCTGTTCAGTGAAATATTTATTCTTGTTCTTCTTTGTCCTGTTATGTTTTCAAAAATGAAATTCAATTTCGACAGAGAAATCGGAAGACGGGCATTGAATTATGGTATACCATTAATATTTGCGGCTATAGGGATTTATATTTTGAATCTTAGCGACAGATTTATGATCGCATATTATCTCCATCTTAAAGCTGTTGGGATCTATGATTTCGGATATAGAATTGCCGGAACCATTCAGATGTTTTTGATAATTCCTTTCAACCAGGCTTTACTACCCTCTGCATATAAAGAATATAAGAGACCTGGCGATAAAAGATACTATAGTAAATTAATGACATATATGTGTTTTGTAATTATATGGGGAGGATTAGCATTATCAATATTCGGCAATTTATTGGTAAAGTTATTGGGTAATAATAATTTCAACGGCGCTGAAGTATTCGTTCCGATTATTATTTTGGCATATATATTCAGCTCAATGAGAAATGTAGCATCTACCGGAATGTTGTTATCCGGAAAGACTTCTTATATTGGGATAATTACAGTCGGCGCCGGACTTCTCAATGTAGGATTAAACATAATATTTCTCCCACGTTATGGCGTTATTGCAGCTGCATATACAACATTAATTGCATTTGTTGTTTTTTATACGGTTACAAAGAAATTATCTGATAGGTTTTATTTAATAAACTATGAAAATGATAAAATATTAAAATTAATGATTACCGGCATTATTCTTTATTTACTTTCAAATATTTTACCGGTTAACGGAATATTTTTGCCGATGGTTTTAAGAATTGTTCTAATTCTTTGTTTCCCGTTTATTATGTATTTATTGAATTTTTATGAAGATGTAGAATTGCAGACGATCAGAGTTAGTTTCAAAAAACTAATAAATCCTTTTGAGATAAAGAATTTGCTTACAAACTTGCTGAAAAATGACAAATCATCCTGAAATTTCCATAATTATATGCACATATAACCGGGAAAAATTCTTACCCGGCGCGCTTATATCATTAACAAATCAAACAATTGATGCCTCACGATTTGAGATATTGATAATTAATAATAATTCAACCGATGGTACCGAATTAATCAGTAGCAATTTTATCGCGGCAAATCCTATATTAAATATTAAGTATTTTATCGAAACTGATAAAGGGTTGTCATCTGCAAGAAACAGAGGCATTAAAGAATCACTCAGTAACCTTATCGCTTTCATTGATGACGATGCCGAAGTAACCAATGATTACCTTGAAACTGCTGTTAACTTTTTTGAAACACATCCCGATATTGACGCAATTGGCGGAAAGATTATTCCGGTTTATGAGACAGGTGAAGAACCAAAATGGCTTTCAAAATATTTATGGGGATTAGTAACCAAAGCTGATTATGGAGAGACAACAAGAAAATATCCTGTTAGTAAGTATCCTCCGGGTTGCAGTATGGTATTCAAAAAAGATGTTTTTAATACCGCCGGAATGTTTAATACCAATCTATTTTTAAGAAGTGATGATAAATATATATTCCGTAAACTTGAAGCTGCCAATAAATTATATTTATACTATCCTAAACTGGTTGTTAAACATCATATAGATAAAGAAAGGGTGACAATTGAATCAGTTAAAAGGATTTCTCTTATAGTGGGCGGAAGCGAGCGGGTGCGGTTGCAAAAAGCCGGAATAATTATGAATATATACAAAGTAATTGAGTACATTTTGAAATTATTTGCCGCTATTGTTATTGCTTGCGGATTTTTAATTAAATTCGAATTCCAAAAGGCGGAATACATTGTTAAAAACAGATGGTACACTCTTTTAGGATATTTTATCACTGAGTTTTAATGGAACTTCAAAAAATTACTAATTTTTTCTCGAATTTATTACAAACCAAGTTCTCGATAATTAAAATAATTATATTATCAAAATGGTTTGTAGATCTTCGAAAACATGGTTCAGAACAATTGGAATGTGTAATATTGGGGAACGGACCATGTTTGAATAATGATCTTAAAACTCAATCTGTTTTTATAAATGAAAGAAAGAAATTCTGTGTTAATTTTTTTGCTCTTTCTGCAGAATATACTAAAGTTAAGCCTGAATATTATATTCTGGCTGCTCCTGAATTCTGGTTAAAATCAACAACAGAGCACTTTAAACAACAACGAGACATTCTTACTCAAAGTTTTATTGCAAATACTAAATGGCAAATGAAATTATTCATTCCATTGGCAGCTAAGAATTCAAAACTATGCAGTTCTGTAATTTCAAATAAAAATATCGAAATAGTTTATTATAATAATACACCTATTGAAGGTTGGACAAGTTTTATTAACCCTTTATTTAAAGCTAATCTTGGCATGCCAAGACCTCACAATGTATTGATTCCGGCAATTTTTTTGGCTATTAATACCGGATATAAAAGAATTGTAATATTCGGAGCGGATCATTCCTGGCATGAAGAAATCAAAGTAGATGATTCTAACAATGTCACGGTAAATCATGAACATTTTTATGAGAAACAGGAATATAGGCTTCCGATGTACAAACTGGATGGGAAGAAATATTTCTTGCATGACATTTTCAGAAAATTACATTTTGCTTTTAAGGGTTATTTCGTATTGAATAATTATGCGGGATATATGAATGCGAGAATTCAAAATGCCAGTTCAAGAAGTTATATTGATGCATTTGAAAAAATCCGGATAATATAATATTTATGATAAAAAAACTTCTTGGTAAATTCAAAAGCACTCCGTTTGCTAAAAAATATATTGAACCGATAGTTACAAATTTATTAGAAGAAAGCTTCGATTTCGACAAGTCAATTATTGGAAGTTTTACTGATTCATTTGAAAATAAATCCGACTTGTATGCAGGGTTGCGTAGTAAGATCAAACCTGGTTGGCAATCAATGTTTGAGCCTAACAGCAATTGCTATATTCCTTCAATAAAAGAATTAAAATTTAATCTTATAGAAGCTAAAAGGCACATCGCGAATTTCGAACGTTTACTTAAATCATTTAATGTAGTTGGCAATCAGAAATCCATACTTGAGATAGGATGCCATAATGGGTTAAAAACATTTCTTCTCGGATGTGGGAATTATTCTACAGTCACCGGTTCCGATGTATCTTTTTATTATGAAGACCTGTCTGAAAAATCCGATTCATTAACTGTAAAAAGCCATCTTAACAATTTACGCGACAATGTATTGAAATTGTTTTCTGAAAGAGAAAAAAAATCAATTAATGAAAAAGTCAATTTTGTGGAAGATGATATTTCAAAATCGAATCTAATAGCTAACTCATTTGATGTAATAGCTAGTTGGGAAACATTAGAACACATAACTGATATAGATACTGCTTTTTTAAACATAAGAAGAATTCTTAAGCCGGGCGGAATTGCTTTTCATGAATACAATCCATTTTTTAGTCTTAATGGAGGACATAGTTTCTGTACTCTTGACTTTCCGTGGGGTCATTGTCGTTTGAATGGAAATGATTTTTTAAGATACTTGCATGAATTTAGATCAAATGAATACTCTGCCGCATCAGGCTTTTATGAAAATAGTCTGAACAGAATGACAATGGAAGATTTAAGGGAAGTTAGTAAAAAAGCCGGATTGGAAATATTAGCATTAATCCCATTTGTAAAAAAATCAAATCTTACATTGTATCAAAACAACTATTATGAACAAACCGGACGAATATACCCTGCTGTGCAACCGATAGATCTTATATCCCCGATTGTATGGGTTGTTCATAAAAAGAAATAGGGATTGAGAAGTCTTGTTCAGCTTTCTACTAAATTTTTAGCAGTAGGTGTTCGGCCACAAGAGATAACTGTAAAACAATTTTATTTATCTTCAAAAGACAAACCTGTGTTAAAATCATACCAAACATAAAAATAAATTTCATAAATTTGTTTTAAGGTAAATCGAGGAAATATGGACGGCAAGACTATTTTGATTACCGGAGGTACCGGTTCTTTTGGAAAGAAATTTATTGAAACTGTTCTCAAAAACTATAATCCCAAAAAAATAATTATATACAGCCGGGACGAATTAAAGCAGTTTGAAATGCAGCAGAATGCGCGTTTCAGAAAAAACGGTGTATTGATGCGGTATTTCATAGGCGATGTAAGAGATGAAAAAAGACTAGATCGTGCAATGGAAGGTGTGGATATTGTAATCCATGCAGCCGCATTAAAGCAGGTGCCTGCGGCAGAATATAATCCATTTGAAGCAGTGAAAACAAATGTTATTGGCGGACAAAATGTAATTGATGCTTGTTTTTCAAGCGGTGTTAAAAAAGTAATTGCGCTCAGCACTGATAAAGCAGCAGCTCCAATTAATTTATATGGGGCTACAAAACTTACTTCCGACAAACTTTTTATAGCTGCAAATAATTATCGCGGTACACATGATATAAAACTTTCGGTAGTTCGTTACGGTAATGTAATGGGCAGTCGCGGTTCAGTTATCCCATTTTTCCTTGATAAAAGAAGTTCCGGAATACTTCCAATAACCGATAAACGGATGACGCGATTCAACATCACTCTTCAGGAAGGTGTTGATTTTGTATTGATGAGTCTCGATAAAATGTGGGGTGGTGAATTATTTGTTCCCAAAATCCCATCCTACAATATTCTTGATTTGGCAAAAGCAATTTCCATAAATGCAAAATTTGAAGAAGTCGGTATTCGTCCGGGTGAAAAACTTCATGAAGAAATGATAACAGTTACAGACGCTATTAATACAATAGAATTCGAAGATTATTATGTAATTCTTCCTTCAACACATATCTGGGATATTGAAAAATTCAGAAAAGAAAGTAACGTAAAAGAAGGAAAATTCTGTAAAGATGAATTTAGCTATAACAGCGGCAATAATGATAAATTTTTAAGTATTGAAGATCTTCGTGATTTGATTCATAAAAATGTTGACGGAGCTGGAATAATTTACGGAGACTGAAATATTTATTACCGAATAACTAAATAATTAACGATATTCTAACTTCTCTAAAGTTAAAGTCATAATGAAACGTCCAACTTCTTTTCACAATTCATCAATCCCTAAAATTTACGGGTACGGGAAGCAGACAATTGAAGAAGATGATATAAAAGCCGTGGTTGATACATTAAAAAGTGATTGGCTTACTCAGGGACCAACTGTTCTAAATTTTGAAAATGCATTAAGAGAAAAATTCGGAGGTAAATTTACTTCCGCTGTATCAAACGGGACTGCCGGTTTACACTTAATTGCTTTAGGACTCGGTTGGAAAAAAGATGATGTTATTATTACTTCTCCAATCACTTTCCTTGCAAGTGCAAATTGCGCAGTTTATGTAGGTGCTACCCCCGACTTTTCGGATATAAACAATTCAACATTTACAATTGATCCGGATAAATTAGAGTCCAAATTAAATTCCTATTTGTCTCAAAATGTAAAAGTGAAAGCCGTTGTAGCTGTCGATTACGCAGGCCATCCGTGCGATTGGGCAGCGCTTTATAGTCTTAAAGAAAAATACGGTTTCCAGCTTGTTAATGATTTTTGCCACGCTTTAGGAGCTGAATATAAAAACGATTTCCAATATGCTGTTAAATATGCCGATGCGGTTAATTTAAGTTTTCATCCTGTAAAGAATATTACAACAGGAGAAGGCGGAGCCGTTATCACTAATGATGAGGACCTGGATAAACGAATTAAAATGCTTCGTACTCATGGTATGACAAAAGATGAATCAAGTTTAGAAAAAAATGACGGGCCCTGGTATTATGAGATGCATGAACCAGGATTTAATTACCGAATTACGGATTTTCAATGCGCTTTAGGAATATCCCAGTTGAAAAAACTTGAAAAATTTGTTGCCCGAAGAAGAAGTATTGCTGATTATTATAATATAAAACTAAGCAATGATCCAAAATGTTTAATCCCTTCTGTCTCACATGATTCAATTCATGCCTATCACATCTACCCTTTACGGATTGATTTTGAAAAGTTGAGGATTTCAAAAAGAGATGTTTTTACCAGGATGGAAGCAAAAGGAATACGCTGTCAGGTTCATTATATACCAATCCATTTACAACCATTTTATAAAAATAATTATGGGTTTAAATCAGGAGATTTCCCGGTAGCGGAAGAGTTTTATAGGCAGGAAATTTCTATCCCAATGTATCCAACTCTTGAAGAAATTGATCTGAATTATATTACATCTTCATTAACCGAATCTTTAGAAAGCTAATAATGAAAATATCCATTGTCACAGAAGGTTTTCATAATACCGGGTATGGTCATATTACAAGATGTTTATCGATTTATCAAGCATTTGAATCGAGAAATATTACTCCAACACTTTATATAAACGGCGATGAAGCATGTAATAGTTTTTTAAATTACTCCAATTATGAAATATTGGATTGGCTTAAAGAACCTGAATTACTTTTTGAAAAGATCGCTAACAGCGATATTATAATTGTCGATTCTTATTCAGCCGATAAGAATTTCTATGAAAGAATAGCGTCGATAACTTCCTGGCCGGTTTATATCGATGATACATTAAGATTAGAATATCCTTCAGGAACGATAATAAACGGCGCAATAAATGCGGAAACCCTTAATTACGCAAGTATTGGAACGCGAACAACTCTTCTTGGTTCAAAATTCATTCCTATGAGAAAAGAATTTTGGCAAGTTCCGGAGAAACTTGTTAGACTTGAAATTCAGACCGTATTTTTAACTTTTGGCGGACAGGACCTGAGAAATTTAACTCCTAGATTATTGAGAGCGCTTGTACGAAATTTTCCTGAATGGAAAAAAATAGTCATTGTGGGGAGTGGATTTGATAATATTGCGCAAATAGAAGAAACTAAAGATAATCTTACTGAAATTTATTATTCTCCTTCTGCGGGTGAAATGGCAAAACTAATGCTTGATTCTGATCTTGCGATTTCGGCTGCGGGGCAGACAATATATGAACTTGCGCGAGTTGGCGTTCCGACCATTGCTGTTGCTGTAGCTGATAATCAAACATTTCATTTAAGGGGTTGGATTAAAGAAGGATTTATCGCTTCAGAAATCAGTTATAAGGATATAAATCTTGAAAATAAAATATTTTCCATTGTGAACAATTATAAGAAAAGAGCCGTTCGGGAAAAAATAACTAAACTTGGCAAACAAAAAGTAGATGGTGAAGGAGCCAAACGTGTTGCGCAAAATTTAATAGACCAAATTTCAGGTACATATGGGTTTTATATACGTAAAGCAAATGAAAAAGATGTAACTGTTGTATTTAATCTTTCAAATGACAGGGTAGTTCGTTTAAATTCAACTGTGGAAATTCCTTTAAAATGGCAAGACTATTTAAATTGGTATACGGAGAAAATGATTGCCGATGAATATGAATTGTATTTAGCTTTTAATAAAGCAGATGTATTTATCGGACAGATATTTTTTAATATTATTGATAATAATGCATTCATTAATATTAGTATAGATAAGGAGTTTAAGGGTAAGCTCTTTTCTTCTCCTTTAATTTTTACTTCAAGTTTCCGGTTATTAAAAAACAATCCTGATATAAAAAATATTATCGCATATATTCGACCGCAAAATACTCCGGGAATTAAAGCTTTTAGTAAAGCAGGTTATTCATTTACCGGGGAAGAAACATTTAAAGATGACCGGTGTTTGGTTTATAAATTGATTAGGCAATAAAATGGAACTCCTCTCTGAGTGTTGCGTAGCTTTAAAAAATGATATATCTGTGACTCAATTTTAATTATATATGTGTGTGAACTTAAAACCGCCACCGGTTTGCTCACCTTGCTAAATCCGTGAAGCGAATTTGGTCGGCAGACTTGCGGATTAAAATAGATTACAAATATTTTATCCTATCATAAACAGCTTAATTGATGCCTATGAAAATGACTTCAACTAAAAAATATAAAGAATACCTGCAGCTAAAAAAAATACCTTCTCCTAAAGAACTTGAGAATTATTATAAAAATATTTACTTCCAACAGACAAAAGGAGCTTATCAAAAGAAATATTCTTCCGATGAAGTTAAATATATTATCAATAATCTGGGGATAATTTCCATCGCTGCCGAAAGAGTTTTACGGATGCCGTTTACCAATAAATTGTTTCTTGATCTTGGAGCGGGTGAAGGCTGGGCATTAAAACATTTTCATTCAATTGGATGTAAAGTTACCGGAGTGGATATTTCCGGTTTTGCAGTTAAGAAATTCAATAAAGCTTTTTTGAAATGTTTTATTGAAGCCGATTTGAAGAAATTTATTAGTAAAGCAATCAAAGAAAAAAGTAAATTTGACATTATTAATCTAACAAATGTAATTGAGCATGTTTTTGAGCCGGAATCCCTTCTTTTATCAATAAAGAAAATATTAAATAAGGATGGTTTGTTGTTGATTACTTTTCCAAATGATTTTTCCCCTTTGCATCAATTATTACTCAAATCAAATAAAATTAGAAATCCATTTTGGGTTGTCTCGCCTGACCATATCAGTTATTTCAACAAGAAATCCTTTTCTAAATTAAGTAAACGCATTGGATTTCAACCTGTTCAGTTTCTGGCTGATTTCCCAATTGATTTATTTCTCTTAAACGATTATTCCAACTATATTATTGATAAATCAAAAGGAAAACAGGCTCATTTTTCTCGAATTGATTTCATAAATTTGATTTGTAAATTAGACAAACAAGCTTCGGTTGATTTTTTACTTAAACTTGGAGAAATTGGCATAGGACGAAATCTAACTGCATATTTAAAATTAAAATAATTTATAGATGACAATAAAAGGAATAATAATAACTCTTGTTCCGCTAAAGGAAGAATTTTTAGAGGTAATGGTAATGTGGCGAAACAATCCTTTGGTTTCGTCTACAATGTTTGATCGTGGAATTTTTACTTTACAGAGCCAAATAGACTGGTATAATAAAATTAAAAATGATCCAACCCGTAAACAGTTTATTATTATTGCGAATAAAAGCGATAAGCCAATCGGTGCTGTTAATTTAATGAACATTGACAATACAAACCTTCACTGCGATTGGGGATATTATATTGGAGAAGATGATTTTAGAATGGGCGGTTATTCAATTGAAGCCGAATTTTTGATCTTAAAATATGCATTTACAGATCTTGGAATGAACAAAGTTTATTGTCAAACACTTTCATATAACACCAAGGTACTGTCTATTCACAAAAAGTTTGGTTTTATTACCGAAGGAATACAACGGCAGCATTACAAAGAGAATGACAAATTTAGTGATGTAGTTATAATGTCAATCTTAAAAAATGAATTTTATGATTCATCAAAACAAATTGAATTATTGTTAAACTTTTATAATCGTTAAAATGATAATACATCATATCGGTCTGGTAGTAAATAATATTGAAGAACACTTCAAGAATTATTTTTGCAATGCACTTGGTTATACTGAAATCGGTCCGATTTATAAAGATGAAAATATAGGCGTTTATGTTGCTTTTATAAATATGAATGATAAAATTTATCTTGAATTAGTTCAGCCAATAGACATAAAATCTCCCGTTAGCAACTACTTAAAAAAGTACGGACAGACATTGCATCACCTCTGTTTTGAAGTAGAAGACATAGATGCTGAGTGCAATCGCTTAAGAGAATCCAGATACTTTGTTACTATGAAACCGACTCCGGCAGTAGCATTTAACGGTAAAAGAGTTGCCTTTTTAATGTCCAAAGAGGAAAATTATTTAATTGAACTGCTTGAACAAAAATGAAGATAGCCTTTCTTACAAGTTTTAATTCGGATATGTTCAAAAAAGATTTCGAAAGATATCTTGAGAAATCAAATTTGAAATGCGACCTGTTTTGGAACGGTTACAGCTTGCACGAACAATTAGTATTTGATGAAAACAGCCGTCTTTATGAATTTCAACCCACTTTAATTTTTATTCATTTTGAAATTGAATCGCTGTTAGGCGATTTAGCATATGACATACTTTCTTTGAAGGATAAAGAAAGAGAGATAAAAATTGAGGAGGCGAAGATAAAACTAAGTGCTATTGTAAAGAAGCTTACTGAAAAACTTACTGATTCACTGATTGTTATAGAAAATTTTATTCCGAGAAGCAATTCTTACCTCGGTGTTATGGATTTGAATATTACATGTGGGCTTATTGAAATTACAAATAATCTTAACTATTATTTACTTTCTTTAAGACAAGAATTTCAAAATAAGATCATAATTAATCCATATTCGGAATTGATTTCAAAATACGGTGTAGACAACTGTTTTGATTTACGATTATATCATCTGGCTAAGTTCCCATTTGCTAAAAAGTTCTATTTAAATATTTTTGAACATTACACAGATATAATAAAAGTAATTACGAGTCCCCGGAAAAAATGTATAGTTTGTGATTTGGATAATACATTGTGGGGAGGAATTATAGGACAGGACGGAATTGAGAATATTCAGCTTGGCGGTTCCGGATTGGGAGAAGCATACGTACAGTTTCAAAAGCTATTGTTAAATTTTTACCGTAGAGGTATTTTCTTAGCCGTCTGCAGCAAGAATAATTATGCTGATGCAATTGATGTAATTGATAATCATCCGGATATGATTCTTCGCAAAAAATATTTCGCCTGCATCCGAATAAACTGGGACAGCAAGCCTCTGAATATAAAATCGATAGCAGACAAATTGAATATTGGCACCGATTCATTGGTTTTTATTGATGACAATCCGGCTGAATGCGAATTAGTGAAAATGCAAATGCCTGAAGTTGAAGTTGTCAATCTTGCAGGTGATCCCGACAATTACATTGAGCAATTGATGAAAATCAATTCCCTGCAAAGTGTATTTATTACCGGTGAAGATTTATCACGAAATTTAATGTATATGGTTGATATTAAGAGAAAGCTTGAAGAAACAACCTATGGTAATCTTAATGATTATTTTAAATCACTTAATATGCGCGCCGAAATAAGTATAAATACCGAATCATTTTTTCCCAGGGTATCACAGCTTACTCAAAAGACCAATCAGTTCAATCTAACAACAAAAAGATATTCTAATGAAGAAATAAATAAATTTGTGACATCCGGCAACTATAACGTTTATACTCTGCGGTTGATTGATAAATATGGAGATAATGGAATTGTAGTTGTTGCAATTATAGAAAAAGAAAATGATCAATGGTATATCGATTCTTTTCTGATGAGCTGCCGTGTCATAGGCAGACAGGCTGAAACAGCATTGTTAAATACAATTATAGAAGATGCACTAAAAGAGAATGTCAAAATGCTGCGAGGCAATTTTATTAAGTCCGAGAAAAATGCACCTGCGCAGGAATTTTATCGTATGCATAATTTTATAGAAAAAAGTAATAATTATTGGGAACTTGAATTGCCTGATCAATTAAAAGAGCATTTTATAAAAATTATCAGAGAGAATCATATATGATTATAAATGAAAAGCTACAGAAATTAATCGCAGCATTTTTTAATAAGCCGGTAGATATAATTAGTTTGTCAACATCCAATAATGATATAGAAGAATGGGATTCTCTTGAACATATTAAACTGATTTTGGAAATTGAAGAAAAATTCAATATAAAATTTTCATTAGATGTTATTCCTAATATGATTACTATAAAAGCAATCCAGGAAGAAATCGATAGAATAAACAATGAAAAATGATAAATCAATTAAAATCGGCAGCAAAGTAATTTCGGACAGTTCAAAAGCTTTTATTATCGCGGAGTTATCGGCAAATCATAATCAAAGCATCGACATTGCTGTTCAAACAATCCGCGCCGCAAAAGAAGCAGGTGCAGATGCAATAAAGTTTCAGACTTATACGCCCGATACAATAACCTTGGATTGCGACAATGAGTATTTCCAGATTAAGCAAGGAACTATTTGGGATGGAACAACACTTTATAAATTATATCAGCGTGCATATACTCCCTGGGAGTGGCAGCCGAAACTAAAAGAAATAGCAGAAAAGATCGGATTGATTTGCTTTTCGTCACCTTTTGATAACAGCGCTGTTGATTTTCTTGAAAAGATGAATGTACCGGCATATAAAATCGCTTCATTTGAAATTACAGATTTACCATTAATTGAATATGTTGCTTTGAAAAATAAACCTGTTATTATTTCAACCGGCATTGCAACTCTTGAAGAAATTGAAGCTGCGGTATTAACATGCAAGAATGCAGGTAATGAACAAATAGCTCTTCTAAAATGCACTTCTGAATATCCTACTATTCTTGAAGACGTTAATCTGCATACCATGAGTGATTTAAAAGATCGATTTGAAACTATTGTAGGAGTTTCGGATCACACGATGAGTATAGTTGTTCCGGTTTCATCAATTGTACTGGGCGGCAGGATAATTGAAAAGCATTTTATTCTTGATCGTTTGATTGACAGCCCTGATTCAAAATTTTCACTTATCCCTCGAGAATTTAAAGAAATGACGGAAGCCGTCAGGGACACTGAGATTGCATTAGGAAAAGTAACTTACGAGCTTTCTGCTAAAGCCAAAAAAAGCAGAGAACATTCACGATCCCTTTTCATCGTGAAGGAAATGAAAAAAGGCGAAGTTTTTAACGAAGAAAATGTCAAATCTATCCGTCCCGGTTTTGGTATTTATCCGAAATATTTAAAAGAAATAATTGGGAAAAAAGCCTTAGTAGATATCAAAAGAGGGACACCTCTAAATTGGGATCTAATTGAATAACAATTTACAGAATCAGAATAAAGTCGCGATAGTTCAGGCACGGTTAGGATCGAAACGTTTACCAGGTAAAATATTTAAGATTCTTGCCGGTAAGCCTATGCTTTGGCATGTTGTTGACCGCCTCTCGCACGCAAAGATGCTTGACAAAATTATTATAGCGACGACTACCCTATCCGAGGATGATCAGGTTGAACAATTCTGCATTTCAAATAATATATCTTTTTACAGGGGCAGTTCAAATGATGTGCTTTCAAGATATTATGAAACTGCAAAATTATACAATGCGGGAATTGTAATTCGTATTACATCCGACTGTCCTGTAATTGATCCTTATCTAATCGATTCAATGTTATTACAATTTAATGAAGAAGATCATATTGATTATATGAGTAATTCTCTTCATAGAACATTTCCTCGCGGGTTGGACGCAGAAATTTTTACTTTTGCTTCACTTGAAAAGACATACAATGAAGCAAATTTGGATTACGAACATGAGCATGTTACACCATACATTTATAATAATCCTGATAAATTTATTGTTAAGAATTATGCTAATGAAAAGGATTTATCAAATTATCGCTGGACTGTAGATACTGCAGAAGATCTCATGTTAATTGATGAAATTTATAAAAATCTTTACCGTAAAGACAAAATATTTTTATTCAAAGATATTCTTCAGTTAATTGAATCCCGGCCTGAACTCGCCAAAATCAATCAGGACATTAAACAGAAAAAATTAGGCGAGTAACAATTCTGCATACCTGTTTTCACTAATGTTTATTAACTTGTTTGAAGTTTTTCAGCCCTATCTGCCATCTTTACTTTTTCAATCAATTCATTCAAATCACCCTCTATAATTTCAGAGAGATTATATAATGTCAAACCGATTCGATGATCAGTAACTCTATTTTGAGGAAAATTGTACGTCCTGATTTTATCACTTCGATCTCCGCGTTTTACCATTAATTTACGTTGTGCGGCTATCTCACTATTTTGTTCATTCATTTTTAAATCATATAATCTTGCTTTCAGCACTTTCATTGCTTTTTGACGGTTTTTCAACTGTGAACGTTCATCCTGACATTGAACGACTAATCCTGTTGGAATATGAGTAATTCTGATTGCAGTTTCGACTTTATTAACGTTTTGACCTCCGGCTCCCCCGCTTCTATAAACATCAATTCTTAATTCACCCGGATCAATTGCTACTTCAACGTCTTCAACTTCAGGTAAAACAACAACAGAGGCCGCCGAAGTATGAACTCTTCCGTTAGCTTCTGTAGCGGGCACCCGTTGAACTCTATGTACGCCGCTTTCAAATTTAAGATCTGCAAAGACACTTGAACCGACTAAACTGAATACTATTTCTTTTATTCCGCCGATTCCTGTATCGCTAAAATCAATTATTTCCTTTTTCCAACCGCGAATTTCAGCATAACGGGAATACATTCTATAAAGATCGGCAGCAAATAAACCTGCTTCATCGCCTCCGGTACCCGCGCGGATTTCCATAATAACATCTTTATCATCATCCGGATCTTTTGGTACAAGAAGAAATTTAATTCTTTCTTCCATTTCTGTTCTTCTATTTACCAAATCCTGGAGTTCATTTGTGGCAATTTCAGAAAGTTCTTTATCGTCGCCGCTATCAATAATTTCCTGATTTCCAGCAATATTTTTAACAAGCGAATCATATTCATTATATGCTGAAACAATCTCGGACAAATCGCTTTTTTCTTTACTGAGTTTAATAATTCTAGCCTGATCAGAATGGACAGCGGGGTCGGAAAGCTGCTCGTTTATTTTATCGTATTTTTCTTTAACTGATTTTAATTTTTCGTAAATATCCATAAATCCTCTTAGAATGCGGCAAAATATAATCAATTTGGCGTGAATATTTAAGAGATTAGATCGCTTGAAATTTCATTGGATTGCATGTATTGTTCCAGTAATTATGGTATATCCTTGCTGAATCTTTGGTAGGTATTTGGACGGAGTAAGGTAGGTGTATGGTAGGTGTATATACATGGCGCCCAATAAACCTCCCCGTCACAATCAGCGGAACAATTTAATAGCGATTCTATTTTACCTGTCTGCCTCTATCACAACAAAAGCACGTAAACCCATAACAATCTCCGGCGGATTAAATTGAAGTCGAATTAGTAACCCAAAATGACTTATAACTGCATAAAACTTTATTTTTAAACCTCTCTCAACCATGAATTTTCATTTTTATCTTTTTGATTTAAGAAAATTCATCTATTCAATTCTTATTGGTTAAATTTAATAATAAAATTGTCTTTACACAATGTAATAAAAAATGCACTATAAGAAGAGCATTTTCCCAAATAGAGAATTAATGAATCAGGATAATTTCCTTAACTGTTGAAGATATTCGATTTGTATTTCAAATGAAGGGGATTGATTTTCATCTATTTGCGGCAGCTGCACGTCAAAATAAAAGAGTAATTCACTTACCGACTCAAACATGTTGTTTAACGGATAACCATTATCACGAAGGTAATGAATCAGTTTTAGTGTTCGAAATCCATCAAACCAGGTTATTTTTTGTTTTTCAAGCTGTTCTTTTGTTTTAGATGATTTTAATATTTTATCCCAGTTCTCTTTAAAAGAATTTAAGATTAAAAAGTTATAAAGAACAGGGTCAATAATTTCTGCTTTTTTAAGATATACATCAGAGTTTAATCTCTCTCCGTTTAAAAAAGCTTTATTCCATTGCTTTAATATTTCAAAAGATTTTAAAGAGTATACAAAATATTCATTACGTTCACCTGAAATGAATCTATTGACACGCTGTCCTGTACCAAAAGGAACACGCCATGAATCCCTGCCTGACGGGTATACCTTTGTAGAATCAATTTTTTTTATATTTACTATTTTAGCAAGTTTTTCCAAAAAGTAAAAGTCTTCAGCTGCTTTCTTTTTGTTCATGCCTCCTACTTTTATGTAGCTTTCGCAATCACAAATTATAGTTGAACCAATAGCCGGAAAAGCAAAAGGAGATCCGGCATAATTTAACCCAAGAACATAATATCTTAGAAATATTTCATAACAAATTATGGCCATTCTCTCTTTTTGATGGTCAGGCATCGTGTGTTCAAATTGAATATATGCGGCGGATATTTTTTCTTTATTAAACGATTCAACTATTGTTGTAACATAATTTTTATCTACTAAACAATCCGCATCCAGACAGCCCAATATTTTTTTATTCAGATTAGAGTAATCAAATAATAACAATGCAAGATCCAAACCTATTTTACGCGCAAGTCCCACGCCTCCATCCTTTTCAGGCAGCTCCAGGTTGTCTGTAGAAGCGTCAACTAGTCCAATATTCAATCCAGCCGCATTTACTTTCGCACATATTTCTTCATTATCATTTTTATCGATTATGGATCTTAACAATTTTAATGATTGCTTATTATCATTTTTCGCATCTTCCTTAGAATTTCCGGTATTGTTAATCACAAAAATCACCAGGGTTTCAGAGAAATATTTTTGATTGTTTTCGCTGAGAGAAATAAGAAGCCGTTGGATATTATTATATTCTTGTATAGCGGGTATTACAAATATATTATTGTATCTTTTATTTGTTGCTGTTTCGGCATGCCATTGATTCAAGCCATTTTTTTTGAGATACAAGGCAACAGTTCCTGTAGTTTCAATATTTGATATATCGGAAATAATCATTAGAAATACTTTTGTGTAATGATCTGTTTTGCAGCGTCACAATCAGCTCCTTCGATCCAGTTAATATCAATACCTTCTCTATTCATTTTACGCAGCCAGGTCATTTGTCTTTTAGCAAAATTATGAATGGAGCTATTTAAACTTTGAAACATTTCGTCATACTTCAGCTCCCCGCTTAAATATTTACCGATATATTTATATTCAAGTCCGAATAAATTTAACCGTTCGTATGAAATTCCATCGTTTAATAAATGTTTAACTTCATCAATCATTCCGTTTTGCAATCGGGTTTTCAGTCTTTCGGTAATTCTTTTTTTAATTTCCTCTCTTTCAAATTTAACACCGATTACGAGTGAATTAATTTCCATTTGGGGTTGAGATAATTCATTATTATTAGTTTCGGCAATAATAATTGCTTTAATGATCCTTTTTTTTATAATCAGATCTGTTGAGTTATGCAGGGCCGGATTAATTTTCTTAAGCAGAACAGTAAGTACTTCAATTGAAAGCTTATCAAGTTCTTCCGTTCTTGTTTTCGAAAAATCAGCTTCCGGTAAATTATATTTCTTTAATATTGAGTGCAAATAAAGTCCAGTACCACCGACAAGAAAAGGAATTTTTTGATGCGAATTTACATATTCAAATGCCTGATAAAAAAGTTTATTAAAAAGGAAGAGGTTAAATTCATCCGAGGGTTCAATTACATCGATTAAATGATAAGGTATTTTATTCCCATCGATTAAGTAATCATTAAGATCTTTACCGGTACCGATATCCATTCCTCTATAAACCTGGCGAGAGTCAGCAGAAATTATTTCTCCATTAAAGTTGTTTGCCAGTTGTGCTGAAAGACGGGTTTTCCCTACGGCAGTAGGTCCAAGAATCGTTATAAGATTATAGGGCATTAATTAAATATTCCCGAGTAATGAAAATACTTTGAGGTTAAGGTCAAGGTTAAGATTAAGGTTAAATAACCTTGATTTGACTATCAATATAATATTATGACTAATTATAATAATTTTACTCCTAACCTGTTTACGTTCAGGCAGGCATAACAGTATTGGGGTAAAAGTAACTTAGAGGGAATTAAAAATCAAATACATTTAATCAACCCTGCTTGATTCAGGATTAAAGGTGTCAATGGCACATTAAAATATTGTTGCAATTGGAAGAGAAATAATAAATAAAGCTCCTTCTCCAACTGAACTTTCAAATCTGATTGTTCCTTTGTGGGCTTCAACAATCTTTTTAGTAATAGAAAGTCCCAAACCGGTACCTTCTTTTTTCCCATAGCTCATAAAGGGATCAAAAACTTTATCTTTGAAACCTTCGGGAATGCCAAGGCCGGTATCGCGAAAATTTATTTCAACTCTTTTATCAACCTTTTTAGTTGATATCATAATTTTACCGCCTTCGGGCATAGCATCGCAAGCATTTTTTACAATATGCATATAGCATTGGAAAAATTCTTTAACATCAAGCTTAACTGTAACATCTTTATCAAATTCGCTTGATATTTCACAATTACGTCCTTCAACATATTGTTCAACTCTGGATGCATAATCAGCAATAACACTATTAAGGCTGATACTAAACATTTTAAGAATTGTATTACCTTCGGAATAGCTGGATGTAGTCTGTACGATATCGGCAACCTGGTTCAACTGTTCAAGAAGCATATCAATAATTTGAAGAACGTCAGGGGTAAGTGGTTTAGTCCGTAAATGTTCGGTATATCTTTTAGCAACAAGGACAGGTTTCTTTATATCCTGGATCAGGAAATTAGCCATTTTGCCCAGTGAATTAACTCTTTCCAGTTGAAGCAGTTTTTCAACAAGGTCTGCATTTTGCAGTGCTATTGCTGCATGAATAGAAAGGGCGGTTAAAAATTCTTCATCCCTTGTAGAGAATTTCCCATTAATGCTATTAATAAGTTGAAGAACTCCAATTATCTCATTGTTATTATTCTTAATTGGAAAACAGATCATACTTTTTGTTTTATAACCGCTTAAGCGATCAAAATCAGAATTAAAACGAGAGTCTTTACTAACATCTTCAATATTTAATGTCTCTCCGCTTTTTGCCACATAACCTGCCAAACCCGATCCGATCTTAAGGCGTATTTCTCTTTTTTCTTCACCCATAGCGATCAAAGACCACAATTCATTCTTTTCTTTATCAATTAGATAGAGTGTTCCTCTATCTGCTTGTGTAAGGTCAGAAGCCACATCAACTATATCTTTCAATACATCGTTAACACGTATGTTTGAATTAACCATTTGAGCTGCTTTAATTATCTTTTGCAGCTCGTCTTGTTTCATGCTTTGCTGATTTTGAGAGGCAAGATTGGTTGAAGAACCTTTTTGTTCAATTGCTTTAATTTTATTTTCAACATCATCATCAACAAAATCACTTTCATAACCTTTAAAAGAGGTTTTAATCGGTGGTAATATTTTTTCTTCAAACACAGGAATATGCTTAATAATTGGTTCCGGTTCCGATACTTCTTCTTCGTGAATATATTCAGTAGTAAAGGATTCAAAATCCATTACCGGTTCAGCTTTAATTTTATTAGTAGGAATAAATCGTTCGTCCGAATCCTGTAAAAACGACAATTCAGGTTTATTTTTATTTTCAAATGGACGCACTTCATCGCGATTCAGTATATTGAAAAGAGCATCATCTAAATCATTGGAAGGAACAGAATGAAGGTTTGGAATAGTAGCAAGAAATTCATCAGGGAATTCAACATTGGCCTTAGGTATTCCATCTTCATTTAAAAATGCGCTTTCATCAAATTCTTCTTTTTTGTTATTCAATGTAATTTCACCGGGGAAAAAATTCTGTGTCGTCGGCTGCTCATAGAAATTTGATCCGGTTTCTTTTGAATCAGGTTTAATATATTTATTTTCTTCCGGTGGAATTGATTCTTTTTCATAAAATGAAAAGTCTTCTTTTGCAGGAGGTTCGTTATCGGCGGTAGTAAATTTCTTTAATGGCTGAATTGGGTTCGCATCTGCTCTTGAGACATCAGAAATTGATTGAAAAAATTCCTTGGAAGGTCGTTTTTCCAAATTTTCAGAAGCCTCCCCAAAAGTATGAGATTTTATTTCCCGAATCGGTTCAAAGACGGGGATTACATTCTGTTCTATTTTATTAACAATTTTATTCTTTTTTGAAAGTTGTTCTTCGTCAATTTCAGCTACAGGTTCACTAAGATTTACTAAAATTTCTTTCTCCTGCCCAATTAACATATCGATTTCTTGACGAGTCAAAACAATAATATAAGAATCGTGTAATGCTACGGCGGTAGAAGTACGGGATGTTCCTTCAGAAAATTCTTCGTACCCTAAAAAATCACAGTCATTAAATATATAAGATTTTGTTTTCCCTAAGAGTCGTTTCTTTAAGATATTAATTTCGCCGTTGACCACCAGATAAATATTATCGGAATTATCCCCTTCCCGGTATAATATTTCCCCTTCATTTATAGTAATTAAATTACCCTTAACATTTTTTAAATCGATCTTCGAAATGTCTATGTTTTTGAGTAACTTATTTCTACTTAATGCAATTAAAAGTTGGTTTTCCATATTAAGGAATATTTAAATGCCTAAACATAATTTTAAAGATGCTGCTAAATATCTAGCTAAACGAGATAATACGTTATCAAGAATAATAAAAATCAACGGCATTATCAATTTAACTCCGCATAAAAAATACTTTATAGCGCTATTAAGAGCAATCATTGGACAACAATTATCAATGTATGCTGCAAATAGAATAAATGAACGATTTATGAATTATTTCAACAATCAACCTGAGCCTGCACTTATAATACAGACCGAGGATCCAATTTTGAGGTCATTTGGTTTATCCGGTGCTAAGGTTAAATATGTTAAAGATCTTTCAAATAAAATCCTATCAGGTGAAGTTTGTTTGGATGGAATTGGACGAAAATCCGATGAATTCATTATTTCCGAACTTACAAAGGTACTTGGAATTGGAATCTGGTCTGCGCATATGTTTCTAATTTTTACACTTGGAAGATTGGATGTACTTCCTTATTCGGACTTAGGAATTAGAAAGGCAATAATGAAAAATTATAAGTTGAAAAAGATGCCGGATGAAAAGAAAGTAAATGAGATCGCTAATAAAAATAATTGGCATCCGTACTGCACTGTTGCATGTCTTTTTCTTTGGAAAAGTCTAAATAATGATCCAAAAAACAAAAATTGAATCCTTAATTAAAACAAAACATCTAACATAATGGACGAATCAAAATTAATTGAACTTGCTCAGAAAGGTGACAGAAAAGCATTAGCTGAACTTATAAAACTTTATGAGCAGACAGTATATAATTTTTCCTATAAGATTTGCAGACACAAAGACCGGGCAGAAAACACCATGCAGGAAACATTTTTAAGTATGGTAAAAAATCTGAACCAATTTAACGGAGAATCCAAATTATCTACCTGGTTATACAAAATTGTTTCAAATCATTGTATGATGCTGGCCCGTACGGAAGGAAAGCATCTTTTAACTTCATTTGATGATGAATATGCTTCAATAGATGAAAGCGACATTTCAGACTGGAAAGTCACTCCCGATAAAATTGCGGAGAACAATGAATTAAAAGATATTTTAGATGCCGCGATTCAGAAACTTCCTGCAGATTACAGAATTATATTTACATTACGTGATATTGAAGGATTATCAACCGAAGAGACGGCAAAAATAGCAGATCTTTCCGTTGCGGCAACTAAATCGAGATTACATAGAGCAAGATCTTTTTTGAGAAATGAATTAAACAGGAAATTAAAGTATGAATGAAAATAATATAACCTGTAAAGAAGTAATGTCTCATATATGTGATAATTTAGGAGAAGAACTTAATTCTCCTAAATGTCTTGAAATTAAAAGTCATCTTCAAAAATGCGATCATTGTCAAAAATATTTTGCTTCTATTGAATCAACAATTGAATTTTATAAAAAATACAATGTTACTGTTTCAGATGATGTGCACGCCAGACTTCTTGATTGTTTAGGACTGACTCGTGACAAGTGACGCGTAACGCGTGACGAGGAAGAAATTTGGAAAAAGTGTAAGGTCAAAAGTTAGAAGTTTTTCCTGGGATGAAAAGATATGTGAAATGATCCGATTGGAGAACCCCTCCCGCCTCCCCTCCCGCAAGCG
>Ga0182027_10003300_pt1 | contig 25710 bp, 22 predicted proteins | sample 712E1DmetaG_FD_121300 | JGI IMG/M metagenome (GOLD analysis project Ga0182027, IMG submission 121300) | Permafrost microbial communities from Stordalen Mire, Sweden - 712E1D metaG (Illumina Assembly) | ecosystem: Environmental > Terrestrial > Soil > Wetlands > Permafrost | place: Sweden...
CCGGAAGTAAAATAAATCCCTGCACATGGACTCAGGGCACCGTAAAAGGTGTTAACTGTAATTCAGTTGATCCATTATTTATGTATTCCGGTGATCCGGTGGCTGGTTCAGGTTGGCTAAATAATACTCCACAAGACCAAAGACAAATAACAAATTCCGGTCCCTTCCAACTTGTAAAAAATGATACTGTTACAATTGTAGTGGCTTATGTTATTGGACAAGGTTCTAGTTATCTGAATAGTGTTACTGTTGCAAAAGCTAATGAGGAAACTGCCAGAAGAGTATTTAATTCTAACTATTCTCCGGCCACTGGTATCAATGACAACATTATTTCTAAAATAGACTTTAATCTTAGTCAAAACTTCCCTAATCCTTTTAATCCTTCAACAACTATTAATTATTCAATGCCTAAATCAGGCAATGTCCGACTCATTGTTTACAATGTACTCGGAAGTAAAATAGCTACAATTGTAAATGAATATAAACCAGCTGGTAACTATTCAGTTCAATTTAACGGAAGTAATTTGGCAAGTGGAATTTATATGTACAGGTTGGAATCCGGGAATTTCAGCGCTACAAAGAAATTTATTCTGATGAAATAAAATCATCACTATAATATGTTGGATATTAAGCCGCCTTACTATTAGGCGGCTTTCTTTTTATCATTACAAAACTGAATGCTGATGAGTCGGGTTAATTTATTTTTACAACTCTGCCGTCTAAGCTGTATTGGGAGTTTATATTCTGAAGAAAATCTTTGGCCTCTTTTTCAGTAACAAATTTCCCTACCATCACAACATGGAAAGTTGTTCCCGCAACATCTTTATCCGAAATCTCACTTGTATAGCCGGCATCTTCAAATTGTTTTTTTAACAGCTCTGCATTGTCCCTGCTGCTGAATGCTCCCGCCTGTATAGTAAACTTATAATTTACTTTTTTATCTGTACTCTTATTCTTAATCACGGGGGGAAGAGGATCAACCGCATTACGGTTCATACTTTTATCATCAATAACCAGGTTATTCTTTTCCGCCATTTTGATGTAAGGCGATGAGGGATAGTCTTTTTTTAACCTGTCAAGATAAGCCCCGGCGGAATCAAAGAACTGCTGTGCATAGTAATAAGAATAAATCCTGAACAAAGACGCGTCGGCATATTTGCTTTTCGGATATTTATTGGCCACTTTTGAAAACATACTTATTGATTCGTGTCCGTTCTCGGTTAATACACCTTCAAGGAAAAGAATATTGGGATCGCCCGGTATCCTGCTTTTTAATCCGGGTAGTTTCGATATAACTTCTTCTCTGTTTCCGCTTTCAATTTTTTTAAGGTAATCGCTAATATCTGTCCCCTGTGCGTAAACAGTTAATCCGGTAATAAATAATAAAAATATAATGAGTTTAGATTTCATATCAGGCCGTCAATGCAAGATTGTTATTTTCCAGTTTAACCGTATTTATATAACTGCCAAACAAAGTTGCTGATGTTGCACGGTCAATCTTAACTTTAATGTAATCCCCCTCCCCTAAGCCCGGAATAAGGGGAACAATAACTACTTTATTTGTATCAGTTCTTCCTGAAAGGAATTTATCTGATTTCTTGCTGAATCCCTCTACCAGAATAATTTCTTCTTTCCCTATCATTCCCTGATTGATTTCAAATGAAATTACCTGCTGCAGGTCTATTATTTCCTGAAGCCTTTTTCCTTTAACCTCTTCAGGAACATCATCATCCATCTTAAATGCTTTAGTCCCTTCCCTCGGTGAATATTTGAACATATAAGCGCCGTCATACTTTACAGCCCTCATGACTTCAAGTGTCATCCGGTGATCTTCAGAAGTCTCTGTCGGAAATCCTGAAATTATATCAGTCGAGAAACTTACACCGGGAATAATCTTCCGGGCTTTCTCAATTATATTAAGGTAATGTTCAATTGTGTATGTCCGGTTCATGAGTTCCAGCATTCTGTTGGATCCTGACTGCACCGGCAGATGAATATAATTGCAGATATTAGGATTCTCAGCTATTGTATATAAAAGCTTGTCGGAGAAATCCTGTGGATGAGATGTAGAATATCTTATTCTTAATGAAGGATCAACTACAGCACATGCTGCAAGCAGATCAGCAAAATCATTCCCGTTATCTATATAGGAATTTACATTCTGCCCAAGCAGAGTAACTTCTTTAAACTTTCTTTCCGAGAGCTGTTTTACTTCCTGCACTATTGAATTTAAAGGACGGCTTCTTTCTCTTCCTCTTGTAAAAGGAACTACACAGAACGTACAGAATTTATCGCATCCTCTCATTACTGAAATCCATGCCTGCAGATCGTCTTCCCTGAATGGGACAATATCATCATAGGTTTCTGTTTTAGATAGTTTGACGCCTATCCCCTTGTCACCATTAAAAGCTATATTAATATATTCCGGCAGTCTTCTGTATTCATCAGGACCCACTACAAGATCAACTATCTTTTTGTCTTCTATAAGTTCCTGCCTCAACCGTTCAGCCATACATCCGAGTATACCGACAACCAAACCGGGTTTATTGCTTTTAAGATTCTTGAAATTGCCAAGTCTGCCGTATATCCTTTGTTCAGCGTTATCTCTCACACTGCAGGTGTTCAAAAGAACGACATCCGCATTCTCCTGAGTTTTCGTAATTGCATACCCCGCATTTTTCAGAATACCGGTTATAATTTCGGTATCCGCAAGGTTCATCTGACAGCCATAGGTTTCAATATATATGTTACTTTTGCTCATTCGTATTACAAAATTACATTGTGATATTATTATTTGTCATTCTGGTTCAGCAAAATACCAAATTTGTCACTTAAGTAAAACCATTTTTTTACTCCTTATAGTAAAAAAGATAATGAAAAGCTTCTCTTGTGAAAGTGTGTATTAGGAAACAAGCCTCTTTCATTTACCAGAAAGGTCTCTAAATAACAATTTATCAGAGTTGAAAAAGGGTTCTAACAGGGTTCTGACAGGGTGGTTTTCAGGTCTTCAATTATTAAAATTTAACCCGTAATGAATAGCTTTCCCCAACCTATTCATTAAAAAAAAGTACCCCTCTATTAATAGTACATCCGTTTTTCAATTATTGATCATTTTTAAATGATCTGATAGCCTTATCCTATTTTAATGATTCTTTTAACCTTCTTGCTACAGAAAAACCAAAACCAATAACCATTACAAGCACTCCTGTCCATACAAAGTTAATAAATGGCTTAACACTTGCGGTTATTGTTAGCACTTCTTTTGTCTTCTTAGGAATATTCTGACCTGAATTATCAAGATTAGAAAATGAAAGGTCAACTGATCCGGCTGCCTGAAGATTTAACAGAGTAATCTTTATATTATCTTCTTTCAGATCAGCAGATGTCATATTACGTTGTCCACCCCTGCTTACAAGCGCTACTTTAACATCCTGTTTTTTCCCTTTTGATTCGGCAGTCAGATTAGCCACCAGCTCAAAATCCTTACCGGCCATCATGGCTTCCCTTACTTCAGGCGGGAAGGTAAAATCATTAAATGTTATTTTAACATTGTTATAATCTTTCGAATCGCCCTTCTTCAAAGTTACTGTATTTCCTTTGGAATCGTCACCTTCCTCATATCCAAGCGGTGAAACATAAAAATCGTGTGTTACAAGATTCAATATAGCAGGCTCTCTCATTAGCCCGTTATTAAAATCACTGATGTACATGACAGGTGAAATCTTATAGCTGTCATTCCCTTTCTTTAAAGAGAGATTAAATGCATATTTTGTTGTATTCTCAATAGGAGTGTAACCTGTGAAAATAATATCATAGCCCAAAGCATGATTGGGAACATTCTTTTCAAGATTTACATCGACTTGTTTTGTGTATCCTGCGGAACCAATAACTCCTAGTATGAATAAAGCTATTCCAATATGGGCTATATATGAGCCAAGCATTTTAAGACCACCCCGCATTACTTTAAATGCAATTGTTATATTAACAACAAGTGTAAATGCTGCGGAAAATGCAAGAAGCAGCATCATAATATCTGTTACTCCACCCACTACCCAAATGAGGACGGTTACAAATAATGACAAAGCTATAGGGAAAATTGAACTTTTCTGCAGATCTTCGCGCCTGGTTGTGTTCCATTTAAGCAATAGACTTAAACCATTCAGCAACCCTATTATTATTGCAAGAGGTATGTGCATCTGATTATAGAAGAATGCATCAACTGAATGCCCGAATAAAGGTGCCGAGGTTCCCACAAGCACTATTAAAGCGGAAGCGCTTAGCACAATAGCTGCAGTAAATAATGCAAGGTCTCTAGATAATATTTCTTCCTCTGAAGCAACCGGTTCTGATAAAAACTTCCAGCGGTAAATTAATAATCCAAAACCTAAAACTATAAAAGTCCCGATAAATATTATGAGGAATAAATAAACAAGCATTCCCGGATCAACAAATGAATGCACTGATGCGTCACCAAGTACACCGCTTCTTGTTAAAAACGTACTATATAAAACGAGAATATATGTCATTAAACATAATATCAGATTCGTCCTGGCAAATTTACCAATTCCACCATTTGCCTGACTTTTCCTCTGAACCAGAAGTGTATGGATTGATGCTACACCAACTAACCAGGGAATTAAACTTGAATTCTCCACAGGATCCCAGGCCCAGTATCCGCCCCAGCCCAGCATTTCGTAAGCCCAGTAACCTCCCATCATAATTCCAAGTCCCAAAATTCCGGCTCCTGCAAGAACCCATGGGAATGAATGTTTTACCCATTCACGGTAATCATTTTTCATTAAAGCTGCCACTGCAAATGCAAACGGAACAGTTGCCATTGAAAAGCCCGTGAATAATATCGGCGGATGTATCTGCATCCAGAAATTTGTCAGCTGTGGATTAAGACCTTTACCATTTATTATAAAATCTTTTAATGAAACACCTGCAGAAGAAAGTAATGCAAATAAATCTGAGTTCATTTTAATGAAACTCTGTCCTGACTGACCATCAGTGAACTGGAAATTCTGCAAAAAAGGAAGATTAAAAAAGGCAGGATTAATATCTTTTAAACTAAGGAAAATAGGCTCAGCCCATATAGTGGCAAATGGGTTCTTAAACAAAGGAGAAACCATTATCAGCAGGAATGTTGTAGCCAAAGAAAAGACTGCCATTACCCGTGGTTCAAGATCACCTCTTTTGGAACTATATGATTGTAAAACAACACCTACCAGTGAACTTAATACAAGCCAAAGGAAAAAACTTCCTTCCTGACCTGCCCAGAATGTTGAAGCAAGTTTTCCGCCTGATAATGAATTGTCGCTATAGCTGTAAACATAATGGAGTGCGTAGTTGTGTGTAAGAATATTGTATTCAAGAAAAAAAGCAGCGGCTACAACCAGCATAGTCATCGAATGATAACCGATCCTTCCGAAGTTGAGTGTATTCTGGTATCCCCTGAAATTCAGGTAATACATCACCATCGAAAAAAGGCTGCACGCAAGCGCAATAGTTAATATTAAACTTCCGACCATATTATTTACCTGTATGTTGTTCTATCCCGCATCGGGGACGAGAATAATTATAAACTTGAAGATTTAACTTTGTCTTCCTGGTACTTGCTCGGACATTTTGTAAGAATATCCCTTGCATGGAAATAACCGTCTTTATAACTGCCAGTTACAACCACACTCTTGGCAGATTCAAAGTTATTCGGAATTGTACCGCTGAAGACCACTTTCATTTCATTTCCTTTTTCATCAACCATGTAGAATGAAAAAGTCTTGTTCGCCTTATCCACTTCAAAGTTTTTTGATTTTACCCAGCTTCCAGTTGCTTTGCATACTTTATCTTTTGCCATAACATTCTGGAAGTTGCTTTCATATTGAATATTGCTTTGGCTGAAGAGGTAAACCATTATTGCAAGAAAAACAACAATAATACCTCCGCCAAATAAGTACTTATTCTGCATTATATTTTTATCTCCTATAAATTTCTAATTAAGTCAGGCACAGATTCTTCACTGCACCTTGTTTCTTTCAAAATGACAATTAAGGTCATGGTAATCATTCAACAAATTCATTCTTCTTATTCTTAAATTCTTTTTCGAAACTTTTAATTCTCTTGTCTAAGTTAAGAAGGTAAAAGAATATGCCGGTCCAGACAATCAGAACTATTACCATAACGATATAAATAGCGTTGTTTTGAAGAAATGAATATAGTCCTTCCAAATTAACCTCTTGTATATATTTTATTGACTCGGTCTTTATATATTAATGATTTATAGCCAATATTCCACATCCAAAAGAAAAGGATAGTGAAACCTATCAAAGAAAGGAAGAAAATTAACTGCATATTCCCGTTCATCTTAAAATTAACCACAGGACCGGAATTAGTATCATCAGCAGAACCGGGATGTAGTCCTTTCATTATCCTTGGCATAATAAATATAAAAAAAGGAACCGTTAAAAAAGCTATTACAGAATACACCGCCGATAGAGTAGCCCTTTTTTCTTCAGATTCAATAGATGAACGGAGTGCAAACCAAGCCCCATATATCAAAAGTAATGCAAAAATACTTGTCTGTCTTGGATCCCAGCTCCAATATGAGCCCCATGCAAATTTTGCCCATACAGCCCCTGTTATCGTAGCCAGCACACAGAATATCATTCCAAGCTGAGCCGCAGCATAACTCTTTGCATCATCATCAAGGTTCTTTTTCCTCAGATACTTTACACTATAAATTGTTGACATTAGAAACGCTATCACTGTTAACCATGCTGTAGGTACATGGAAAAATATAATTTTAGCGTTTTGTTCCAATCCCCTGATCAATGGAAATTGATACCAATGAATGGGATTCTCAACAATGGGAAATGCTATTCCCGCCACTGATACGAAACTCAACAGTAGAAAAAGAAATATTTTCCAGGCCATAGTTTTTAATCTAATATTGTTATTAAAATTTAATCATTCCAGACAAAATCAAACAGCATATATGAAGCTGCGAGCATGATCACATCGTAACAAACTACCATTGCAAGCTCAAATACACTTTGTTCAAATGACGTGCCATCCATAGAGTTCAAAGTTAGATGAACCACTAATAAAATTAAAGGTAGAAGTATAGGAAACGATAATACCGGGTATAAAGTTCCCTTCGAACCCGCTTTTGCTATGATGGCAGCTATCATTGTGGATGATACAGCCAGACCTATATTGCCGAATAAAAATGTTACCGCGAAAAGGGCAAAATTCTTAATTATAAATGCATCAAATAATGCCGAATATAAGAGGGCTATCACAATATTCATCATGAAAACCAATATTAAATTAAACAGAAGCTTCCCTGAAAATATTGTCGAAGGAGATGCGACGAGCTGCAATGTTAATGTGGTTCCGCGCTCTTCTTCTGATACAAAGGCCCTGGCGAGTCCTGACATTGCTGAGAAGAAAATCACAACCCAGAAGAGTCCCCCCGTTAAACTCTGTGATATCCTTTCACTACCAATTGAAAATAATATTACGCTTATTGCAACGATAATAAACATCACAAGTGAATTTATTGCATATCTTGTCCTTAGTTCTGAATGAAAATCCTTTTTGAATAATGCGTAAGCTTTTATTTTCATCTTACAGAATCCCCTTCATCCCTGCATTTTTATTAATGCCTTTATACTGCTCTAATTCTATTTTGGAAGAGCAAAGAGCCAGATCAGTCACTTCATTAGAGGCAATTATTACAATTGAAGATTCAGCCTCTTTCTTTAATATAGCGTATACATTCTCTTTCCCTTCCGCATCAAGATTAGAGGTTGGTTCATCCAAAATTAAAAGTTCAGGGGAATGGGCCAGAGCAAAAATAAATTTTAATCTCTGTTTCATTCCCGAGGAATAAGTCTTTACTAAATCATCCTTTCTATTTATAAGTAAAAACTTTTCCAGCAAATAATTCACTCTTTCCGTATTTAATGGAATACCTCTAATTTCAGCAAAGTAGGCCAGGTTCTCCCAGGCTGAAAACTCATCATATAAAACAAGATAGGGTGAAACGAAACCCAAATGATTATGTAATTTCTCAGGAAGGATTTCTTCAGTCCCTGTCTTATGAAAAACTTTACCTGAAGAAGAAGAAATGATTCCTGCTATTATCTTTACAAGAGTTGATTTCCCGGAACCGTTACTCCCCGAAATACCAAAAATACCATTGTTCTCAAACTTAAAATTGATATTGTTAAAAATTAGTCTCCTTCCGAAGACTTTATTTAACGAGACTGCCTCTACCGAATAATTACTCATTAAATATTACAATTTTGTAGGTTTTAACATTATCTCCTGATTTAATTGCTACTATATAAATACCCGATGCTAATCTTTTCTGACTGTTACTCTTGCCATTCCATTGTATAACATTTTTAACATTGTTCAGCTTTGAAACCGGCATATTTGAAGAAAAGACAGTACCCATACCCATCGTATAAACACTCATATCGACAAAACCAACAGCAGACTGATCGACAGGAATATTCATATAAGCATAGCCATAATTAAATGGTGAGGGAAATGGGAAATCCGCGCTTGTGTTATATACTTTGTCTGTCCCAAGCCACCCGCCATTCAGAATTTCAGAATTGTACCATGATCCTGATGAAGTAGTAATTTTTGCGTAGTACCTATCAAGCAAATTGTTTGATCCGGGAACACTATTATTAGAAACTATATACTGAAAAGGTAATGACGAACTAGTACTGTTTATTGCCGCATTAACATCAGAATTGGTTATAACAGAAATAATTGTGTCAGTCATTGCCGCAAGAGGTATTTTAATCATAAAAAAATTATTAGACACCGGGTAATTAACGTTATTTATTGTATCAGTCGGCGGAGTGAAATTATTTGAAGTATTTCCGAGAGGGAATTTTATTAAAGGATAATTCAATGCTTCGCTGAAATACGTTTTTGCTACTGCCCTGGTATTTGTAAAATAAACCCATGCTCCGAATTCATTTAGTGCCTGGCTGAATGAGGCATTTTTTTCGGTTATGCCCTGACTTATTGCAGTAATTGCTCTCTCGGAGGGCATAAGTTCCCAATCACGCTTAATTATATCATATCCGAATTTATCTCTTTGGAAAATATTCCAGATGGCAAGATCATAACCGTCACCTGCATTAATATCATTTTCAGCAATTGACCTTTCGGGAGTGTCGAAATAATTGCTAAGATAATTGTAATAATCTTTAATCGAGTTATATACAAATGTTTCCATAGATGTAGAAGTAAGTTCATGAAACCAGGCGTCAGCATCCCTGTAGATGTAATTCCCCACCTGTATCCCGTGATGGAATTCGTGTGCCACTGTTACTCTTACCGCATTTATCCCTAAAGTAGGAAAACCGGTAAAATCATTATTTACTTCCATATATGACGGCCCTGTACCGGAGGTAAATTCCCATTGAGTAAAGCCGTATACATCTCCAAGATTTACAATGTAAATATCGTATTTGTTATCTCCTCCTTCTCCATTGTCAGGAGGTGGAGGGGGGTAGCCAAGAAAATTAATCTCAAAATTATATGCCGAGTCTGCTGCAATAGCAACTGAATCAATATAAATTTTTATTAAGTCATTTACTGAATAATGAAGTAAGTCAGCACTTGTATAATACTTGGGTCTGTTATCCCCAGATTGTGTTGCAACTGTGTCATAATGGATTCTAAAAAAACCTGAAGGTGATACAATACTGGCCTGAAGGCCCGGTTGCAATAGTAATGGTTTTAAGATCTGTTGTTGTTCCGGAGTAAAACTGTTGAAATATAATCTTACTGAACTTGCCTGTGAGAACCCGCACTTTATATGTTCATGAGTCGTGGTTTTGGACTCTATATTTACATTTTTTATTTTCAAATAATCATTAAATATTTGATCAAGCTGCTGCCTTGACATTTCTTGTGGAAATATCCAGGCATTACATGTAAAAAGAATTAAAACCGTTATGTATTTAATCATTGTATAGGCTTTATTGTTATGCAATTTTCTCTGCTATCTATATATACCAGATGATAATTCCTTAAATTAAGGTTTTTAATAAAATAATCAACGGCAAATTGTGCATCTGTAACTGTACTGATACTGAAATTTCTGCCTCTGTTTATTATATCAATCCTCTTAATTAGTCCTTCGTCAGGCGAATTAAAAAATATTTTATCAGTTCCTTTGAAATTCATTGCCCCGGTATAATATAGTTCATTATTATCGGGTAAACCTGCTGCAGGGTCTATATGGTTTGCTGATAAATTCATATTCCGTGATAATAAAACCGTAGTATATGGTTCATTGGATTTTATAATTCCGTAATATGCTTCATTTTTACTGGAAATAAAATCCCCGGTAAATGAAAGAATACCTCTCATTCCAGTCTGCCTTACCGAGTACCTGAACTCAGGATACTGAAAATTATTTGTATAAGAAGAACTGTATAAAGTTAAAGAATCCTTTTTATTCTGCCAAAAATATAAATCTGAGTTACTTCCCTCTCCTGATGAAGCATCAACAACATTATCAGATATAAAAAAATTGCTGTTAAGGTAATTGATTGAAATGTTATTGAAAACTGTGGCACTTAATTTCTTCTTCTCTAATTGTACAACGTAGAGTTTCACTTCACTATTACCATTATGCTCAGCTCTTATATTTTTAATTCCGTTTCTAACATAGAACGATTTCTTGTCGTACGTTGAGTGTTTGTAATCAAGATTAACCTCTTCAATTAGTTTTTCCCCAGCTGAATAACAGTAAAATGTTGCGTTATCCCTGTAATTATCTGAATAGACTTTTGCAAAGGTCCCATTTAGCGGTATTGAATAATAGATATCGGGAACCCCTGAAGAATTCCGGAGTATTAGATTAAGCCTGTGTTCTGTATTGTCAATGAAACACAAATCGGGAATCCTATCATGGTTATGGTCAAAATAATTTAACCCCTGTTGACTAACACCCAGAGAAATATTTATCTCCTCCGAAACACCGGTAAAATTGGTTAAGGTATATAAGCTTCCGTTTTTATTTAATACAGCAATACCATTTATAAATTTGCTGTAGAAGGGAATTAAATCACTACATCCCTCTTTTCTGAAATAAATAACTTCGGGATAAAAATCCCGGTTATCTTTTCCGAAAAGAACGGAAAGCACACCTGTTTTTGTATCAAGATATGCAATATCTATTTTCCCATCTTTATTAAAATCACCGGTTATTATCCTTTCGGGATTATACTCAGTTGCAATGACTTTCCTGTTATCAAAAGAGGAATTAAAACTTCCATAGAAAATTTCAATTGAATTTCTCTTAGATACAACAATGTCTTCATAGGAATCCAGATCAATGTCGGAGGTTTTTAATGAATAAATCTGTTCTGTAACAGGAAAGGATTGTGTTTTGCTATAATCCTGGTTACCCTTATTATAAAAAAGATCTAAGCATTGGGAGGTAAGGTTAAATGCAGCTATATCCGGAAATCCGTCATGATTTATATCCATGAATTGAGCAAATGAATACACAGTATTATTTATTATTCTGCTTTCTTTTAATTTTTTGTTTTGAATATTTAATAATGATAAACCGTCAAATGACCTGCCTGATAATAGAATAGCCGAATTGCCATTCCCACTTAGATCAGCTATAGCAATATTGTCAGGGTACGATTTTAATTTAATTTCCTGCTGAAATGAAGGTTTGCCGTTTTTACTAAAAGAAATCATTCCCGATTTCATCCTTTTTCTTGAACAATATACATACCCTGTGATATTATTGTTATGGTCGGTCATACCTTGAATCCGGGAGATCTCGGATGGTGTGCGGGAATTTCTTGGAGTTTCAAAGCTTCCAGACTGTTCACCGGTTAATGATTCAATTTCCTTTTTTGACTGGTTGAATAAAACAAGGTCAGTATATGAGTCGCCATTATAATTCAGTGGGAAAAGGCTGGTAAAGCCGGAATCGACATCAAATTTGTTGAATTTACAAAAACCATTTATCGGGATCTGGGGGAATACCTCAAAAGAAAGAAGCAGGATTAGGAATAATAGTTTAATGCTGATTATTTCGATTTTCAAGCCTTGAGTCTCTACGACGCAGGGCATCTTCAAATCTTCTTTTCTCATCTTCAGATTCAGGAATTGATTCAATAGCTTTAACCGGTTTACCCTCTTTATTCACACAGACAAATGTTAAATAAGCAGAGTTGGTATGTAATCTTTTCTCTTCCTTATAATTCTCAGCAAATACTTTAACGCCAATTTCCATAGAAGTGTTAAAAACCCTGTTTACTGAAGCAATGAGAGTTACAATATCTCCCAGATGAACCGGATGATGAAAATCTATTCTATCAACCGAAGCGGTAACGCATACCTGTTGGTTATGTCTGCCTGCAGCAAGCGCAGCACATATATCGATCCAGTGCATCAACTGACCCCCGAGAAGGTTCCCTAACTGGTTGGTATAATTAGGCAGGACAAGTTCTGTCATCGTTGTTACTGATTCGCTAACTTTCTTTCCCGGAATACTCATTTGGATGATACAATCTCCAGATTGCTTTTCAGATCCTGAATATCTTTTGCCTTATCATCAGAAGGATATCTCTGCAAAAATTTGTTAATTTCCTCTAATGCATCATTATTCTTACCCCTGTTGATAAGCAGTTTAATTTTATCATACATAGCAAGCGGGGCATACTTTGTATCATGATAAGTTTCAATTACATTATCATAATATCTTAAGGCGCCTTTGTAATATTCCAGTTTCAAATAAATATATGCTGTATGATATTCTTTTAATGCAAGTCTCTCGTTCAGTTCTTTTATTTTCACTTCTGCATCAGGAACGTTGTCACTTGTCGGGAAAAAATCAATATATGACTGGTATTCCTTAATAGCACTTTTTGTGTACTTCTGGTCAAGTGAATAATCAGGCGATAATTTGTAATAGCATTCGGCCAGTTTATATTGCGATTCAGGCACCAATTTACTGGCAGGCATATTTCTAATTAATTTGCTGAATTCATAAGCTGCAAGTATATATTCGTTCCGGTTATACCTGGCTTCTCCAAGATAAAACTGTGCAGTATCTACAACTGATGCCCCGGGATATTGAAGAACAATACCTGAAAATTCATTTGCCGCAGTCTCATAATCTTTGTCATCATATAGTTGCTTCGCATAATTCAGTCTTTCCTCAGGGGTCATATTCGCCGTATTGATTGATGCCGAACATCCCCACATAAAAAGGGATAAAAAGGATAATATTGCTAAGTTCTTCATTTTCTATCAGTTTATTAAAAAATAATCTACAATAATAGTTAAATTCTTTAAGGCGTCAAAGGCATTAAATAAGGAAAAAGGGGGAAAGGACAAAGGGGAAAAGTTAAACCTTTTACTATTTCCTTGTTTGCCTGTTAACTTTCTTACCTGCTACGGACAGTAAAGAACAAAATTACAGCAACCGCCGCTGTACCTAAAGCCGCAATTGGTTCAAATAATCCCGAAAAGAAAGGCTCTGTAGGAACAATTCCAACAGTGAAATTAAAAGAAGTATTCTCCAGATTCTTAATATCCTCTACTTTCACTGTATCAGTATAAAGCAAATTAAATTCCTTCAGGCCTGCTCCGGTATAAAAATAATTCCCTATAAAAACCAATTCCCTTTTCACAAGAAAATCCCCAAGGAACCCGTCCCTGAAAACATCCCCGTATATTGTAGATGCTTTTAGTACAGAATATAAATACTGCGGAGCATCGGTTCCTTTTCCGGAAATTGGTTTAATCCCCTTTGCCTGAAGAAGTCCGAGAATATGGCTATTGAAAACAGAATATGTTCCGCCGTTATTAAGTTCCGTATAAATATTTCCATTCGGATTATTAGAATGAATGAAACTATTAACAGATGAATCGGCTAAGGAATAAAATATTTCAAGGTTTGATTTAGTCTGAGGGAAAATGGTACTGGTACCAGCCAGAGAGATGACAGTAAATAAAATCAGGAAATATCGTGCAGTTAGATCTTTTATTTCAGGCATATATACCGCGTATCTTTAATGTTTTAGCTACTTTATCAATCGCCAAAATATACGCACCAATTCTTAAAGTTACATTATAATTTTCGGCGGATTTATATACATTTATAAAAGCTTCATCCATCATCCTTTCAAGTCTTTCATTAACAAGATGCAGAGTCCAGAAATAGCCCATCCTGTCCTGAACCCATTCAAAATAAGAAACAGTTACCCCGCCTGCATTTGCAAGAATATCAGGGATAACCAGAATTCCCTTTTCCTGAAGAATAGGATCAGCTTTAGCAGAAGTGGGGCCGTTGGCCCCCTCCGCAATAATCCTACACTTCAACTTGTTTGCGTTATGAGAAGTAATCTGATCCTCTTTAGCAGCAGGCACAAGTAAATCACAATCAAGTTCAAGAAGCTCTTCATTAGTAATAACTTCAGCGCGGGGATAACCCAATATAGTGCCATTTTTATCTGCAAACTCAATGACATCCGGCAGATTAAAACCATCTTTATTATAAAGGGCTCCGTTAATATCACTTAGTCCTATTATCTTTACACCCTGTTCAGAAAGAAGTTTTGCGGAAACAGAACCTACATTCCCAAATCCCTGTACGACAGCGGTTGCATGTTTAGGATTAATTCCTAATTTATTCAAAGCGGAAATAGAAACAATCATAACTCCCCGCCCGGTAGCTTCACGCCTTCCGAGAGATCCGCCCAGAATACTTGGTTTTCCAGTAACGACAGCAGTTTCGTTTCGTCTCATATGCATGCTATAAGTATCCATTATCCAGGCCATTGTTTGTTCATTAGTATTCATATCGGGAGCAGGTATGTCTCTTTCAGGACCAAAAACATCAAGCAGGTTTGAAGTAAACCGTCGTGTCATTCTCTCAATTTCACCATTGCTCATTTTTGATGGGTCGCATATGATCCCTCCCTTAGCGCCTCCGAAAGGAATACTCACAATTGAGCATTTCCAGGTCATCCAGGCAGCAAGAGCTTTCATTTCATCAAGCGTAACATCCGGCGCGTAACGAATCCCGCCTTTAGAGGGCCCAAGGATTTCATTATGAATAACCCTGTAACCTTCAAAAACTTCTATTCCGCCATGATCCATAATTATTGGAACTGAAGTGATTATCTGTTTTACAGGTCGCTTAAGATAATTATATATCCCGGGGTCAAGTCCAAGAAGATTCGCAGCAAGATCGAAACGTTCCATCATGGACTCAAAAGGATTTTCTTTGTCTTTTATCGGAGCGGGTTCTTTGTATAAATTTGTGGGGATAATTGATCCATGCTGGTTTTTACCGGTTTTATCACTGATCATAATTACCTTTTATAAAAATATTTTATTTACATTTTCATTAAACCCCGAAGGTTAAGGAAAACCTTCGAGTTTTGATATCCTGTCTTTCAACAATCTCAAACTTAATAAAAATATAACTACCGGATAAATGCAATTCACAATATTTCTTAATTGTTTGACTTAAGTCATTAAAATCTATTGAGTGATAAGTTTTCCGATATGATGTTTCAGGTGACGCAGATAATCCTCTGCAATAAATCCAAGGGTTACAGGTTCATGGTCACCTATCCGGCATATTCTTTTTAATTTATTGTCCGGTATGCGTTTTATTATTTCAGCGAGATGCAGATTATAATATTTCCATAATTCAATGACTTCTGTCCAATTTCTGTCGTTATATGCCTGGATATTTACCCAGTCATCCTGCATATACAGAGGCCCTGTGTATTCATCGTCTAATTGTGCTCTGACAAACCGCTGGTGGTTATTGGAAGCTGAATCGACTAAATGCCCCAATATTTCTATCTTAGACCATTTATCGGGAGCAGGTTTTACTTTCGAATCAGTATCACTGATCTTAGATAATTTTTCTGAAACCTGTGAAACTGTCATTTTCAGTTCTTCGGAAACATCATACAACATGATTAAATCCTTTTTTTTCGATTTGTGGATTAATTTTGATTAGTTTATCAATAAATTCATTTATACCGCTGAAACCCGAATTAATTTTTATTTTATCTGATTTTGTGCGGATAGTGATGATCGATTTATTTTCTTCTATCACAACTATATCCGGAATAAACAGATATTTCAGATTTGAAAGATAATCAGTAAAAAAGATCTTGTTCTCCTTTATGGATATTTCAACTATTGTATTAATTATTTGGGTCCACATCCAGGCAACGATTATGCAGAACAGTATTGCCGCAAATAGATCAGGGCTTATTCCGCTTTCATTCTTCAAAAGAATATAAATTACTGGTACTCCAATTATAGTAAAAAGGCTTGCGGCAATTACAGGAATATGTTTATTAGCAGGATTCAATTTAATTGCGGAGGAACCATCAATAACTACAAATCTCTTCCCCTTATATTCAGGTCTTTTAAGATTATAAAAGCTCATATATTTTTCTTAATTATTTTTCATAAAAATATGAAAAAATGACAACTTATACACTAAATAATTGTTTCCTAATATTTTCCCTTGTATTTCTTTCATAATATTATTAAATAAGTGCCGGAAATTATGGAGATTTATGAAATTTAAGCTAGCCCTTCCTTTTGTCATCGTTTTATTGTTTAATATTTCGGTTTTCAGCCAGAGCACTACACCATACGAATTCCTCCGGCTTGATCTGAGTGCCAGAGCGGCTGCTCTTGGGGGCAGCTTTGTTTCGAATACTGATGATCCGAATGTTATTTTCTATAACCCGGCCGGAGAGAAAATGCTTACAGGTTCTCCTGCATCCTTTTCGTTCCTTAAATACCTGCTCGATATAAATTTTGCCAGTATCTCATATTCCACTGAGATTAAAAGTATTGGTAGGGTTGCCTTTGCCCTCAAATATGATAATTATGGGAAATTTACAGAGGCTGATGAATTTGGGAACATAACCGGAGAATATAGTGCCGGAGATGCTGTACTTATTGCAGGGTACTCCAATGAGCTGGATAATAATTTCTATTATGGCGTTAACGGGAAATTTATTTATACCAGCATTGATAGTCGTTCTTCATCTGCCCTGGCACTTGACCTTGGATTAAATTACAACCTTCCCGAAAAGGATTTTAGTGTAGGTTTTGCCATCCTGAATATAGGATCACAGATTTCAGCGTATTATAACACTAAAGAAAAACTGCCTTTGGATGTTACGGTAGGTGCTTCAAAAGCAATTCCACATACCCCATTAAAATTGTCACTCGATTTTCACCGGCTTAATGATAGTCAGGATAATTTAGTTTCACATTTTAAGGCATTCTCACTGGGGGGTGAATTTACTTTAAGTAAAGTATTAAAACTTCGTTTGGGCTATGATAATCAAAAACGGCAGGATTTATCGATAGCCACATATGCAGGACTTGCCGGATTTAGTATAGGAATGGGGGCTAATATTTCAGGGTACAGTTTTGATTATGGTTTTTCTTCATTTGGTGCTATTGGAGCTTTGCACAGGATAAGTATTGCCACTACCTTTTAATTTAACATCTCCTGCTCACTAACTTTATTATGCAAATCCCGGACATATTCCGGGATTTTTTTTATTCTTTATAAGGATTTTCCAAATACTGTTTAGCAAGACTTTTGGAACTTCCATATTCCTTCATATCAAGGAGCCTGTTGTAATATTCCTTAGCTTTATCCCGGTTACCCAAAGCATCATTAATCATCCCAAGATACAATACAGCATTTATCTGAAATCCCGAATCCTCATTTTTATCAATCTGACGGGAGAGATCAACACATTTCTGGAGAAATACTTTTGCAGAATCAAGCTTCTTATCGTTTTTAGCATTAACACCTATATAATAATCAGCTTCCCGTAAATTCTTTATGTTATTATAGCCGAAGTAATTTTTCTCTGCTTTCTTCAGAACATCACTAAATATAGCAGCACAGCCCGCATAGTTTCCCTTTTTAATTTCAATTCTACCCATCCATTTTTCAAATACCGGATTATCAGGGAAATCTACGGTAAGCAATTTTGCATATTCACCAGCATTGTAAGGATTATTTTCATAATTGAAATATAAAGTCATCAGGAAATAGCGGGCTTCATATTTAGCATATTTACCGTGCATAGCTGTATTTGTAAGCTGTTCAATCCCTTTCTGTTTATCTCCCTTAGGAAAGAAAATCATCAAAGGTTTTATAAGTGGGAATTCATTTGGAATAACTGCAGCATAATAATTATAAATCCCAAAACCAAGCTGCACATCCTGATTCTTCGGATCTAATTTTGCAGCCCGCTCTACAATTGGCAGAGCTTCCCTGCCGTCGTCAGCAGATTTGATCCAGCTTTCCCTGAATCCATGCAGTCTTCCACGGAATCCAATTGCCCCTCCCTTAAAGAATAATGCATCGACATTATCAGGTTTTTTGTCCAGTAGTCCATTACATTGATATATTACATCTTCAAGTTTCTTAAAAAAAAGATCATCGTAACTTTCAACATCAGGATCAACTAGTATTTTCCACCAATCTATCATTGCAAGGAAAAACCGTCCTGCAGGATGATCCGGGTAATCAGATATTATTTTCCGGAAAGTAGTTTCTGCATCAGCAAACTGCATGTTATAAATTTCTTTTATCCCTTTTATAGCAACAGAATCAAACTGTGCCCCCTGTGCTCTGGCTGAAACCGGTAAAATGAGTAACAAGCAAATAAAAATATATTTCTTCAAACGGGCTCCGATGCTAATACAAATAACAATTTTTTTCTTCAGATTATACTTAATCAATTAAATAATGTGCCATGGAGGATTGAGATTTAAAACCTTCGAGGTTAAGGAACCAACAATTGTCGGTCACCTCGAAGGTTAAAAAAAATATTAATCTTCGATAATTTTATTCAGGAGGTATTCTTTAACATTTGCTATAGCAATTCTTTCCTGCAGCATCGAATCCCTTTCTCTTACAGTAACAGTCTGGTCCTCAAGAGTTTGAGTATCAACTGTAATACAGTAAGGAGTCCCAACTTCATCCTGCCTGCGGTACCTGCGTCCGACTGCTCCCTTATCATCATAAAATACTTTCAGATATTTTCTGAGGTCTTTCTCTATATTCCTGGATATTTCAGGCATACCATCTTTATTCACCAAAGGAAAGATAGCAGCTTTAATTGGTGCCAGTTTAGGATGGAACTTTAAAATTGCACGTGTTTCACCGTTAACTTCTTCTTCAGAATATGCATCAGTAAGAAAAGCCATGAATGAGCGGCTTGCACCTGCTGATGTTTCTATAATGAATGGTATGAATTTTTCCTTTGATTCCTCATCAAAATATTTCAGCGACTTGCCTGAGAACTCTTCATGTCGTGAAAGATCAAAGTTTGTTCTGTTATGAATCCCTTCGATCTCTCCCCATCCGAATGGGAAGAGGTATTCAATATCAGTGGCCTCTTTTGCATAATGCGCAAGTTTATTTTTCGGATGGTCATGATATCTCAATTTGTCTTTAGTCATTCCGAGACTATAGAACCATTTCATCCTTTCGGCTTTCCAGTAATCATACCACTGCTTATCCTCGGCGGGTTTTACGAAAAACTGCATCTCCATTTGTTCAAACTCACGTGTCCTGAAAAGGAAATTCTTTGTATTTATTTCATTCCTAAATGCTTTACCTATCTGTGCTATTCCAAATGGAAGCTTCTGGCGTGAAGAACCCTGCACATTAAGGAAATTGACAAAAATTCCCTGAGCAGTCTCCGGTCTTAAATATACTACGGCATTCGGATCTTCAATTGAGCCTATAAAAGTTTTAAACATCAGATTAAACTGACGGGCTGCAGTAAAGGTGCCTTTATTGCCGCATTGGGGACAATTAAGTTCGGCAAGTAATTCCCCTCCGATTTCGTTTTCTTCTATTAACCGGTCAAATAATTCATCTATTTCATTTGAACCTTCAGCATGTTCCGCAATGGTCTTTGACTGAATCAATTCAAACTTTTCAGAAAGCAGGGCATTATTAATAATCTTTTCTTTCAGTCCTTCAAGAGCTTTCTTTTTTTTCTTTTCATTCAGTGAATCTGCAAGTATATCAACTCTGAACCGGGCTTTACACTGACGGCAGTCAATCATGGGATCCGTGAAATTCTCAACATGACCGGAAGCCTGCCATACCTTCGGGTGCATTAATATTGAAGCATCCAGACCTTCAATATTTTCCCGGTAGGTCATGAACTTCCACCATTCTTCCTTTATATTTTTTAAAAGTTCCACACCGAGTGGGCCGTAATCCCAGCAGCCGTTTAACCCACCATAAATTTCACTTGACTGAAACACAAATCCTCTTCTTTTGGAAAGGGATACAATTTTCTCAACTACATCAGATTGGTTGTTTTTTTGCTTTTCGATGACAGAACCTCCGGAATATTTTTTTTACTATGCTTAAATATAGAAAAAATCGACCTTTTTAGATAATCAGTAATTGTTAACATCTAATCATTTAATTAAATTTGTTTTTCATAAATAGGGATTCTTGTGAATTTAGAAGAATTTAACAAAATATTAATCATAAGATTAAGCTCCCTTGGGGATATTTTACTGACTACTCCTATGATAAGGACTATGCAGATGAAATATCCAGGTAAGAAAATTCATGTCCTTCTCAGATCTGAATATGAGTCAGTTCTTGTTAACAATCATTTCATTGATAAGCTTTACCTTTTTACCAGAAGTGATGAAGAGAATAAGAAGCTTATTAAATCCTTAAAAAAAGAAAAATACGATCTGGTTGTTGATCTTCAGAATAATCTGAGGTCCAATTTTGTATGCAATAAGTTGCATAGAAAAACAATAAAGTTTAATAAGAGAGGGTTTGCCAAACTTCTGCTTACCAGTTTCAAAATTAACCTGCTTAAAAATGCGGCACAGATTCCGGAAAGATATGCCGGAGTATTTGATAACTTTCAACTTGACGATGACGGGCTTGATCTTATTACTTATAATGCACCGTCCCTTCTATTCGAGCCCGATAAAAAATACATAGGTTTTGCTCCCGGATCACGTCACTTTACCAAAACCTGGCCCCGTAATTATTTCATAGAACTGGGAAAAATGCTTAATGCGCAGGGATATACCATTGTCCTGTTTGGGGGGAAAGACGACCGGCTTGTTTGTGCTGAGATATGTGAAGAAATTAAAGGTGTCGATCTTTCAAATAAAAATGATATACTTCAAACAGCTGCCGATATGAAAAAGTGTCTTGTTGTGGTATGTAATGATTCAGGGCTTATGCATTCTGCCGTGGCATCTGGTGTAAAGGTTCTCGCGATTTTTGGCTCAACAGTTAAAGAATTCGGTTTCACTCCCTATATAGGTAAAAAGCCGGGACTGTTAAAAAATTATATGGTTCTTGAAAATAAATCATTGTCCTGCCGCCCATGCACACACATCGGAAGAGACAAATGCCCCAAAAAGCATTTTAAGTGTATGCTGGAATTAACACCGCTGCTAGTATTTAACAACTTAAATCTTTTATTAAACACCTGATGAAAAAAATCTGGTTCTTGTTCTATAATGGAATAATAATTCCCCCCCTTTATATTGCTGTAAGGATAGCCGGTTTATTCAACAACAAAGTAAGAAGGGGCATAAAGGGAAGGAGAAGAATATTTGAAGAACTTATTCTCAACTCTTCAGGCACAAATAAATTAAACAAGCTGATCTGGTTCCACTCATCTTCTCTTGGAGAGTTTGAGCAGGCAAAGCCCATCATAGAAGAATTAAAAAAGACCAAAGGGATTAATATTCTCGTAACTTTTTTCTCACCAAGCGGATATGAAAATTCAAAGAAATATCCTTTTGCTGACCTTGTTTCCTACCTACCTTTTGACACTAAATCCAATGCTGACAGATTCATACAAATTGTTAAACCTAATTTGGCTGTAATTATGCGATATGATATCTGGCCGAATCATATATGGTCAATGAGAAAATTTAACATACCCTGTTTCCTAGTAGATGCCACGATGAAAGAGAATTCTAAAAGGAAATTACCCATAGTCAAAAGTTTTCATAAATATTTATTTCGTGATGTTTCTAAAATTCTTACAGTTTCTCAATCGGACGTTGAAGGATTTAAAGGTTTCGGCTGCACAAATAAACAGATCAAAGCTGTGGGCGACACTCGTTTCGACAGAGTATACCAACGCAGTCTTGTAGCCCGCTCTCATAATCTGATAAAGGAAGACATATTTAAAGGGAAGAAAGTATTAGTTGCCGGCAGTTCATGGGAATCAGACGAGGATGTAATATTACCCGCTTTTTCAAAACTTGCCCAACATGATAAAGATGTTATCTTAATTATTGCACCCCACGAACCTACCGTTGTTCATCTTGAAAAGATTGAAAACGAATATGCGGGTGATCTTGAGACTATCCGTTTTTCATTCCTAAACGATTATAAAAACGAACAGGTAATTATAATTGATTCGATAGGAATACTTCTTACTTTGTACACATACGCCGATGTAGCATATATTGGAGGCGGATTCAAGCAGAATATTCATAATGTACTTGAAGCTGCTGTTTACGGAATACCGGTAGTATTCGGACCTAAATATGATAACTCGCAGGAAGCCAAGGAGTTGTTAAAACTCGGAGGGGGTATTGAAATAAGGAATAAAAGGGAGGCGTATAAAAATTTCCGGACCCTTTTTACTGACGATACTATGAGAAAAGGAATGGGGACAGTTGCCTTTAATTATGTGCAAAATAACCTGGGCGCAACTGGTAAGATAATACAGGAAATTAAAAAAGCGCTTTAGATTCATCACTACTCTCCTACTGAGGAAAAAGATTAAGCCATGGAGTATACTTCGAGAAGCCTCTGCTAGGCCTCTGACTATTACCTTCTAAGCCTTGGAGAAGACAATGTATGGCCGTGGAGTAGCCATGGAATGGCCGTGGTCTATACTTTTTTCGGCCTTGACAATTTCAGGTTTTGCTTCAAGTAAACAGGTATAACATATTTGTTTTCCGCTCATTCATTTTATAACTAATTTCTAATTATGATATATCAACATTGCAAATTAGCAATGTTATTTCATAAAAAGCATTTTCTTAACTTCTGTTATCTCGTTTGTCTGAAGCTTATAATAGTAGATGCCGCTTGCGAGGTTGTAGCCATTAAATGTTACATTATAAACTTGTCCTGCAACTGCATTGCCATCGAACAGCATTGCTACTTTCCCGCCAATAACGTTGAATATTGTCAGAGTTGCATGAGCATTTTCACTTATGGTGAATTGTATCAACGTTGAAGGATTAAATGGATTAGGATAATTTTGAGTAAGCAAATAGCCTTTTGGTAGCTGCCCTGCATTAACTTCTGTTACGTTGCTGTATTTATAATTGCCGTCGCTATCAATTTGTTTTAGGCGGTAAGCATAGCTGCCGTAAGAAACTGTTTTGTCCACAAATAAATAATTCTTGGGGGAGTTACTAAGGACTGCACCCATTACGAAGCCAATCTTTGTCCAATTATAAATCAGCGTTTCACTTTGCACATTCGAAATTTGACTTCTCTGAATCTCAAACCCGGAATTATTTACTTCTGTGGATGTGTTCCAGTTTAATTCTACTGCACCGTTATTTAACGCTGCCGTGAAAGATGTTAGTTCCACAGGCAATACAGGGGAGTTTATTGTAATCGCGCCGGTATGCGCCAACAATTGTGCTGTCACCTGTATTGCGCTGGCATCCAACGTGATTGATGTGGTTGCAAGTATGATTCCATTGAAAGTTGAGCCACTAAGAATTGTCGCTGCACTGCCAACATACCAGAAGACGTTGGACCATACAGCACCGTTGATCAAGGATACAGTGCCTCCGTTTATGCCAAGTGTAGACGAGGCCTTTATGATGAAGATGTCAGTTGGACTGCCATTTAGCGTTAGTGTCGTTCCCGATGCAAGAATAAGCGCCGTCCCATTATAGACACCACATGTCAGAGTTTTTCCGCCGAGAACATCAGACGCGATTGTAGCGTCATTTGTTCGGCCGCTGGCATTGGCCAACGCGGCGGCCAGATCGTTTTGGGCTTGCGTATTGTGACTAGAATCCACAATATTCCAGTTCGTTCCACTGGGCTTTATGGTCCCATCTATTGTTGAAGTTATCGTCCCAACATCTCCATTAACATTGGCACTACCGGCGATTGACGAGTAAGCTAATGCTCCATAAGTGCCTGCTGTTAAAAGTGGTACTATCGACGGGTTGGTATATGTTTGAGAAAAAACAGCGGTAGGCATCATCAGCGCTGCAACAGATACCACCCCGAAGAAGCATGAACATCGGCTCAAAATAAACGAAAAATTAAATGTATTACTTTTCATAATAAATCTCCTAATCATAATTGATCTTTTAAATTTCCAATAATCTAAATTATGCAAACTCAAACTACAATACATTATAATTCCTTCTATGAGGAACTGAAGTTCTAGGTTGTGAGCGTATAAACTGAAATACTTTACAAATGCCCTTATCTTTTTTCAAAATATAGGATTGCCAGTTTGTTTCCCTATAGGGGAAAGTGTAGGCGTCTTTATTTATATCCCACCATCGCAGATACCAATATTCAGTTTCAAACTTATATTGGGCTTTTTTGTTATCAGGGAAATGCCAAAGTTTAGAATTTAATTGAGGGTTAAATAAAACATCGAAGCAATTTCTAAAAAACTGCCATTGATTGGAATGTGGTTTACCGCTTGCAATTTTATTGCTAAACAAAAAGTCCATTTCCTGCTGGATTTTTTCTTTCGAAGAAAGTATTTCCTGAAATGAAAGATATTCCACGTGAACTCCAATAACAAAAACCTATTGGAAGTTACAAACAAATATGTGTTGATGCAATAGGTATTTTTAAACAATTTGGTAATGAGTAATTGAAAGGATATGGGAGTGGAATTCATCCCGTGGGCCATGAAAGACTCATGACCCATTCCGGGACGAATTATTTAGTGGCTTTGCTTTGACAAAATAATTTCTATTTCATCAGGATGAATTTTTTAGTTTCAGTAAAATTGCCAGCCTGTAAATTGTAGAAGTATACACCGCTTTTTAAGCTGCTTCCATTGAAAACCAGGCTATATCTTCCGACGGGTTTTGATTCATTCACCAAAGTTGCAACTTCACTTCCGAGCAGATCATAAACTTTTAAAGTTACAAAACTATTTACAGGTAACTCATAATTGATAACAGTACTTGGATTGAAGGGATTAGGGTAATTTTGTGATAATACAAATTCAGTAGGGCTGGATATTTCAGCATTTACTTCTGTGCTATATTCAAATTTACCATCCTTATCAATTTGTTTTAACCTGTAAACATATTTCCCTGAATTTACAGTATTATCCTTATAGCTATAATCTTTGTATGAGTTGGAGTTACCTGAACCATTTACAAAACCAACTTCCTGCCAGTTCTTACCGGGTTGTCCTAATTTAGAATTATCCAAATATCTTTCAACTTCAAACCCCAAATTATTAACTTCGGAGGCTGTCTGCCAGTTAAGAGATATGGAATTATAGTTAACCTGAGCTAAAAAAGAAACTAACTCAACAGCTAATGCAGTTCCACTGCTTGGGTTACCTGACGCTGTGACAGTGTAATACTGTTGGCTGCCGG
>Ga0182027_10003301_pt1 | contig 25702 bp, 24 predicted proteins | sample 712E1DmetaG_FD_121300 | JGI IMG/M metagenome (GOLD analysis project Ga0182027, IMG submission 121300) | Permafrost microbial communities from Stordalen Mire, Sweden - 712E1D metaG (Illumina Assembly) | ecosystem: Environmental > Terrestrial > Soil > Wetlands > Permafrost | place: Sweden...
CGATGAATACCTTCGCCTGGCAGAACAGGACGCCTCAGCCGTCGTCGTCTCGCAGACCTGGTCGGAAGTCCACCGGGTCAACTCGCAAGTGCGGGACAAGCTGAAGTCGAAGGGATTGCTGGGCGCTCAGGACACGGTTGTTCAGGCGCTCGACAAACTGGACCTGACAAACGCGCAGAAACGCGACGAGCGATTCTACTCGCCCGATGCCGTTGTCGTGTTCAACCAGAAAGTGCGCCAAGCCGAACCGGGTGCGAAGGGCAAGCTCGCCGGCATCCTGAAGTCATACGTGCTGGTCGAGGTCAACGGGCGATTCGTCACCGTCTCGAACAAGTGGTTGGATCGTTTCACGGTCTGCCAGCCACGTGAATTGCCGGTGACGCAAGGCGACCGGCTGCATCTCAAATCGAATCGCCGACTGGCTTCAGGCCGTCGCGTCACGAATGGTGAACTAGTGACCGTAAAAGCCGTCCGCTCGGACGGTGGAATTGAACTGACGGATGGCCGGGTGTTGGACAAGGATTTCCGTGAGTTCCTGCCCGGCTACGCTGTCACGTCCTACGGCTCGCAGGGGAAGACCGTGGATTACGTTCTGTTCTCCGACTCGACCATCAAGGCCGCGACCAACGCGCAGCAATGGTACGTGACGATCTCGCGCGGCCGGCGTGGCGTCCGCATCTTCACGCCGGACAAAGAGCAACTGCGCGAGAACGTGGCCCGTTCCGGTCACCGCCCGTTGGCGATGGAACTTGCCGGTCAAGATGTACCTCGCCGTGGCGTCGTGGTTCGGGATCGGGTTTATCTCTGTATGCTTCGGTTCGGTCGTCGCGCGGCGGAGATGTTCTGTCGTCTCCAACGCGTCCGGCGTCATCGTCGTCTAATGATGGAGAAACATGAGCACAAAAACATCCGAAAACTGGGCGTCTGACCCACAAGCCCGCGCCTTGCGCATAGAGGTTTCCTCGGAACGGTCGCTGCTGCTACCGTTCGATCACTTCACCCACTCGGAGTTGACCAGCGAGGGCAAGGATCAACGCCTGCGCTTGGTTTTCACCTCGCACGAAGTGGTGATTCGCGGCCATGCGTTGCGCCGTCTCGAAACGGTCATGCAGCGGATGGAACTGTCCTTTGTCGGCGCGGCACCGGGCGACCGCCAGTCTCTGACCACTGAAGGCCAGCCGGTGATTGTTGAAATCGTAGTGACCGAAGTTGGTCCTCCAAATCAGTCGTCCCAAGCATCGAAGGAATGAGCCGCTCTGCTTCGCCCAGGGCGTGTAGAGCGCGAGCGTGACTGGGGCAACGCTGGTTGAAGATACTTTGGAAGATGTGGCAAACCCGGACTCCATACAACGCCGACCTGCACGCGAAGAATCAGCTCAAGCACGGTTCGTGGGTGCTGCAAATGCAAACGGTGGAAAGCTCCACGGGTCAATGAGTCGCTGTGATTGAGCAGTTGGCCGGAAGCTTCCCCGGCGCGAAGTGTTAGAAGCCCGCCGTCCCCGGCTCGCTGAGAACTGTCACAGGTGGAGACACGAAGTGTTCGACCTTGACAGGCGCAAGCGAGCCGTACAATCGGGATCGACCCGCGCCGAGGCCGAGATGATCTATCCGAGTCGTGTGAATAACTCATGGCAATTTCCTCTTTACAGACCAGAGAACTTCTTGACGGCGCGAGCGCGCCATATAATCGAGGCGCAACCGCGACACGCCGCGGTTCACAGTGATTGTTCGATATGAAGAAAAGAGTCTTCGTAAGACGAACCGGCGATTCCGTTCGCCGTAGCCCATCGGCACCGGCGCGACTGGTAACGGTCGGGTCGGAAGCTGCCGAGACAACATCCCTCCATCATTGGGATCAGGAGACTGCCGTGAGGTGGTCGCCACGACTGCGAGCGTCAATGCGGTCGGGGGGACAGGCTGGATGATACGCCCAACACAGGTGAACTGCCACAGCACCGTAACGATTGACAAGCCAAAGACGCTGATCAGGCTTGAGCCAAAAGGCAATGCAGCAGGCTGCCCTCACTTTGCGCTGAGGCACACGGACATCAATGCTGCCGGTGTACAGGCAGGGGCTAACTCATCCATGTCACTGGAATCAAACGTGGTAAACCCGACATCCCGCCCCGATGGCAACGTCGGAGCAGGCGCGCCCGTAAGGAACGCTGTGGGGATGGCGGGCAGAGGAGACTGGAGAAAGCGAAGGCCGCTCTGTAACGGAGCGGATAGGAGTGGCACCATCACTCTGCCGCGCAAGCGGGCTGACTTCCAGATGGTCGTGAATGACGAGAAAACTAGCAGAACCTTCACAGGAGGAAATCGCAAATGAACGCAGAGCAATCCGCGTGTGCATCCTCCGGCACGGCGACCGCATGGGAACAGATTCGCTGGACTCACTGTGAGCGTCAGGTCAGGAGGCTGCAAGCGCGTATCGTCAAGGCCACTCAGGAAGGCCGCTGGGGCAAGGTGCAAGCTCTGCAACGGCTGCTGACCTGCTCGTTTTCCGGCAAAGCCTTGGCCGTGAAACGAGTGACGGGCAATCAAGGTAAACGAACGTCGGGAGTGGACAGAGTCATCTGGCACACCCCGGCGTCCAAACGCAAAGCCATCGACACGCTGCGACGGCGCGGGTATCAACCGCAACCGTTGCGGCGGGTCTACATTCCGAAAGCCAATGGAAAACGGAGGCCGCTGGGTATACCGACGATGAAGGACCGCGCCATGCAGGCGTTGCATCTGCTGGCGTTGGCCCCCGTCGCCGAGACCACTGGCGACCCCCATTCCTATGGCTTTCGTCCCAGCCGAAGCACGGCGGACGCCATCGGGCAGTGCTTCCTCGTGTTGAACAAGAGCGTTCACGCGCCGTGGGGGTTGGAGGGCGACATTCGGGGATGTTTCGACAACATCTCGCATGAATGGATGCTTCGCCATGTTCCCACGGACAAGGCAGTGCTGCGTAAATGGCTGAAAGCGGGCTTCATGGAAAATCGAACCCTCTTCCCTACTGAGGCGGGGACGCCACAAGGCGGGATAATCTCGCCCACACTGGCCAACCTGACTTTGGATGGATTGGAAAAACTCCTGCAACAACGCTTCCGTCCGAAGCGGGTAAAACGGAGAACCATCTTTCCCAAAGTCAACCTCGTCCGATATGCGGATGACTTCATTATCACCGGCGTGACCAAGGAGCTGCTGGAAAATGAAGTCAAACCGTTGGTCGAGCAATTCCTGCGCGACCGGGGCTTGCAGCTCTCGTCCGAGAAAACCTGCATCACCCCTATCGACCACGGGTTCGACTTCCTCGGACAGAACCTCCGGAAATATGGCGGCAAGCTGCTCATCCAACCCGCCAAGAAGAATACGCATGACTTCTTGGTCAAGGTGCGGAAGCTCACCCGCCAAGGTCGGGGGTTCAGCCAAATGGAACTGATTCGGCAACTCAACCCGGTGATCCGGGGATGGGTGAATTATCATCGCCACATTGTGGCGAAGCGGACGTTCCAGAAGGTGGAATGGGTTTTGTGGCACTGTCTCTGGCGGTGGGCCAAACGCAGGCACCCTGGCAAATCCACTCGGTGGGTCGTCAGTCGATACTGGCAATCATCGAGTGGTAAAACGGTGTTTGTGGCGGACACAGGCGAACGAACGCCGGGCGGGAAACCGATCTGGTTGCGGCTGGTAAATCCCAGCGAAACCAGAATCCGGCGGCACGTCAAAATCAAGGGAGATGCCAATCCCCTTGACTCGCAGTGGCGCGACTACTTTGAAGACCGTGCGTTCTTCAGATGGTTTGGCATTCATCGTATCCAGGCGGGATTGTAACCGTCGAGTGCACCGGCTCCGCTCACGCGGGGCTTTGTATCGGCTTGAGCCGGATGAAGGGAAACTTTCACGTCCGGTTCTGAGGGGAGGAGGCGGCGGTAACGCCGTCTCCTTACCCGACGGCACGCCGCCAGTTGCCCCCAGCCGATGATTCGGCACCGGTGACGCCAAGCGATCTGAAGAAGCGGTCGGTGCCGGTGGACGGAGCGGCGGGCGGAACGGACGAATGGTCGTCTCCGCCGACCGCGACGGGGGACGGCACGGACCGCAGATGCACCAGCCCGTCGCGGCGCGTGTCGGGGGCGGCGGAACGAAATGAGTGAAGCGACCGCGACACGGGCCAGCGTGGGCCACCGCAGCATAGCGCACAAGGCATCGCTTCGTCATATCAATTGACGAAAAGATCCCAAGCCATTCGGCAATTCCGTGGCATGTCCAGCGCCACCGGGCACTTGGCAGAGGCGGGATTTCCGCAGGCGACTCGTTACCGGTAGCCGAAGAGTCCCGGAAGTCGCGCAGGATGGGATTGGCATGATCACCACCGCCGTCGGCGCTTCTCCTCCATCTCTGCATAGCGCACTTGGGCATGCCGCCATTTCGGGAACATCTTTACGAACGGCTTCAGATCCTTCTCCAGTTTTCGGATCATTCGCGGGGTGTCCAGCAGGCGGATCAATTCGGCATCCGGACAGGCACCATACTTCCGGAAGGTCTCCAAGATGGACCGCAACGAATACTCGCTGGCCGCGTAGAATCCCAGGCGCACCAGATGAGTTGCCTGTGCATCTCCTCGTTCCCACTTCGCTCCCAGTTCGACTGCTGTCCGTATCGCCTCCTGCACACGGGACGAACTGAAAAAAGCCCACGGAAAGGATTGCGAGTCATCGCACCAATGGAGAGTGCGGAACAGTTGCACCAGACAGGTCTGATCGAGGTCACCACGGGAGTTGATGTCGGCACCGCGCTCGACGAGATACCGGATGATTTCCGGTCGCGCCGAGAAGGTAGCGGTATGCAGCAGGTGGTTCAAGTCATCGCGCGCCGGATCGACCCCAATGCGCTTCAGGATGTCAAAGTGACCATTGAACACGGCGGCCTCAAGCGCGGTGCCGTGCATATCAGGATCATCTTCGGCTTCATATAGTTCAGGAATCCTTGCTCGCGGATTGGCTCCGGCCCAAAGCAGTCTGTAAACACCACCGATGTGTCCCTCCTTACAGCAGTAACACAGGGCGATGTCGGCTTGGGTTTGCAGGGCGGAAATCTTGTCGCGGTATGAACGATAGATACCCAACAGCGCCTTCTTGGTTTCGACCAACCCGATGGCGAAGCCGTTCCCCCGTGTGAGATCAACGCCACGATCCAAGAACAGGCGCACGACATCCAGGTCGCCGCACAGGCAGACAAGTTCCGCGCGCACGGAATTAGGGTCGGCGCCGTTGTCGATCAGCAGTTGGGCAATGCCGGAGTCCCCGCGTTTGACAGCCATTTCGAGTGCATTGCCATTAGCGTGGGAGGCGGCGCCATTCTGTAATAGTAGTTCGACCAGACTGTGAAATCCTTTTTCGACGGCAATCAGCAAGGGGGATTTTCGTTCAGTCGGCGGCACATTGACCGGCATGCCCTGGCGAATCCACGCCTCGACTTCATACAGTCGTCCCCTGCGGCAAAGTTCCCTCAATTGCTTGGTCTCTTCCGGGCTGCAGACGTCTCTTTTCATGCCACCAGCAGCTTGGTCTCAATCGGCATTGTTGTCAGGCAATGGCGTGCTCGTTGAGCGGCTCCGCACCTGAAATGAATCATTCGGGCAGCAGGCTCAACAGATTGGTTTTGACATAGATTCCGGCAAGGCATCATTGAAAAGCGCCACCATCGCCCGGCACAACAACAGGTCTTGCTCGATTTGATACTGAGCCGACCATGGCACAACGGTTTGATGCGCCAGAATATCCTGACGGGTGATGGGGGTCATGGTTTTAGTTCAGCGGAATTATTGAGGACCTGCCAGCGTTCGACGACGGGGATGTTTTTCCGGTCGCCCTGTAAGGGAGACAGGGGGACTAACGCCAATTTCGTGGGTAGCCAATCGTGAATCACTCGCGCCAACCGTTGCGCGCCGCCCGCTTCCAAGATAAATCCGAGCCGCTGGGCGGTCGCCGTCTCATTCTCCGCTTCGAGCACTCGCTTCAATTCGCGGGCACGCAAAAGTGGCAACAGTGGGCTGATGGTTTCCGCTGCGCGATCGATTCCCCCGATGCTGGTTGCGTATCGGACCAGATCAAATGCCGTAGCCTCCGGTGTGCTGATCCAAAGCGGTGCTGCCGCCCGCGCGAGTTGCTGCGTGGGTGTTCGCGCAATCTTGCGCTTGACGAAAAACCGGACATGAATCCGCCCCACCTTCAAGGCCCGGCAAGGCCGGTCGGTCATCACCTGCGTTATCTGCAACGCTTGCGGATTGGAGCCAAACGAGCTGGCCGCCGACTGAAGCGCCAGGTAATACGGGCGACCGAGCCATTTGAAATAATCGTCGAGCCACCAGATCGACGGCGGCGCACCCATGGTGCGATGTTCCGGAACAACAATCAGAAAAAACGGCTGCCGTGGCGAAACCCTGACCACTTTGCCCCGCAACCTGGACAATTGACGTTTCGCCGCGATTGCTGACAACCCTGATTCCTTCATCAAATCAGCCAGAGAAAATGCGAAGCTCCCCAAAGCCATGCGCGCGTCGATGAAGGCTGCTGCTGCACCAACGTGACGAAGCTCTTGAGGGCGTTTAGGCTTATTTGTCATGTGCGCATCGTACCGTCATACGGTTCATTATGTAAACGCAATATCTGAACCCAAGCGGACTGTATCTTGGCGCAACGAAATGGCAAAGCGGTCGGTGCCGGTGAACGGAGCGGCGGGCGGAACGGACGACTGCCCGTCTCCGCCGACCGCGACGGAAGCCGGCACGGACCGCAGATAAGCCAGCCCGTCGCGGCGCATGCCGGGAGCGGCGAAACGAAATGAGTGCAGCGCTCGCGGCACGGGCCAGCGCGGGTTTTGAGGGTTTCCTCAAGAGTCGATCGCTTCTCGCAGGGGCGTCGGTGTCCTCGATCAGTATCCTGTCGATTTCTACCTGTTTATACCCATGTATAGCCACTTGGGGCTATAACCGACTATAAATGGATAGACTCTCCTCTCTTCGTTCAAGCCATTCGCTGAACCTTGTGCCAGTAGTGGAAAGCCTCCGGACTGACGCCTTTCAGTTTGTTGAGGTATTCCAATGGACGGTCTATGAGGAGACCCTGCAAGGAGGCAATGATTTGCGGATCGAAACGGAGTGCTGGCAGTTCAACCTCACGGCGGTTGGCCCGGATGAGCCGAGTCAATAACGCGGCCTTTCCAGCACCGGCTTTCGCCTGCGGGAGTTTGAAATCCGACTGCACGAGGAGTGGGGCGATATTTGCGACACCAGCCTTGAGCACGGCTGTCCGTTGTGCGTCGAGGGCTTTCGTGAGATCGATTGCGGCCAGCGTCAGTGCTGCTTCATACGTGTCATCCAACACCTGCTCGGCGGTGAACTTGTTGCCGCGGTACCGGTTCTCGGCCCCGAAGATGCGGCGGTATGCGGTGATGACCGTGTCCAGCCGCGTCACCCTGTCAAACAATTGGCTGATGTCGAAAAGCTGCTTGATGAGGTCCACCGGACTTTCGGCGTCATACGGCAGGCCGACCGTCGTTGGCGCAAAGGCGGTAAGTTTGTCGCCGAGCAATCCCTCGGCAGTAGGGACGCGAACGATCACCCGGTGATCAGGGATGAAGAACGGCATCGCGACCGGCACGTCCTCAACGACCGGATACAGATCGCCCTCCTCCAACACATCTACGATGACATGTCCCTCGTCACCGGTGATGGAGGACTTGAAGGCAAAATAGAAGTGCCGTTTCTTGGGCAGCGGTGGCTGCCGCCGCTGGCGTTCCTCGCAGCCGAGGAACGGCGCGCGCCGTCCGACCTCGGTGAGTTCACGCTCTAGTTTGGCGGGTGGGCACTGCGAACTGATGTCCACGTCCACTGACAAGCGATGCAGGCTCTTTAGGCGTAGAAGAACGGCTGTGCCGCCCTTGAAGATGAAGGGAATCTCGGCATCGGCGATCCGCCCCAGCAGTTCAAAGGCGAGGATGCACCGCTCCAACTGGACCGGCTCGACCGGGGCCAATTCGGCGGCCTTTCCCAAAATCCACGATTTCGTAAGGCATTGGCGGTCAATTGTCTGCATTGTTGCGATATACCAAGGCCAAAAATCGTCAAAAACTGAGGATGGTATATTCCCTTGTCTCGAAGAGGTCCTGAAGCCGCACATTTCGGCGCTTGGTGTAATCCGAGAGAGCGGCCACATTCACTCTTCGACTGCGCACCAGATTCGTAGCCATCCGGCGGCATTCCTCCAAGTCCATCAAGGGCAACAGCCCACATTCGACATACAAATCGACCAGCAATTTCTCGATTGGAGCAACTTTGCCAGCAACCGGCTGCTGCGTAATGCTCGGCCGCACGACGACGGTTTTCTCCCGAATCGTGAAGGTCTTACCGGCTTCGGCGGGCGATGGGTCGAGCCAGGCATCCCACCCGGCTTCGCGCAACGTCTCGAAGACAGCCGACCGGTTGTGGCGCTCGACGTACACGAACGATGCGAACCGCGTCAACGTCAGATGCACGTAGGATTTGACCTGCTCCGTGGACCAGCACGCAAAGTCTAACAGCGGATACTTCGCCTCCAGCAAACTGACCAGAGGTGCTACCGGGGCGGGATTGACCTCGAATGGTTCTTTGACGGAGGTGTACCAGCCCTTGCCGGCATCGTGGACGACGCCCTCCCGCTTCAGTTGGGCCAGGTACTGCTTGAGCGTGTTCGGGCCGGCGGCGCGGCGCTGCCGCTTCAACTCGGCCTTGACCGCTGCGAGACTGATGTACGGATGCTGCGCCAACAAACCGGGCAGCACGTCTTCCCGCAGGACCGCAAGCAAGGTGTTAGGTGGTTTCATAGGGCATTGTCCTCCACCAATTCAATTTCGGCGGGGGCAAGTTGTAGAGCGCATGTCCCAGTCGTTCGATCTCCTGCATCAGTGACCAGAATGCGTGCCTCGGGATCACACAGCAGCCCACGAACACGCCGCTGCCAACCAAATCTCATATCACGGTCCTTCCCTCGCAGTGCCGCCCTCTCGTTACGATACGCCACTACATACTCGTGATCCGTCGAGGCCCGGTCAAGATTGCGGCTGTCTGCCATTTGCCTTCGATGCCAGATGAAGCACGCGAGGAAACTTTCTTCCCCAAAAATCTCATTCATCAGCATCCGCAAGTTGTGAACTTCGTGGTCGTCGATGCTCACGAGAATAACGCCGTCATCATCCAGAAGCTGGCGGGCGAGGAACAGGCGCGGATACATCATCGTGAGCCACGCGGAGTGATAGCGCCCACTGGTTTCGGGATTGCTCGTCAGCAGGTTGCCCTCGGCGGTCTTCTGGCCGGTAATCTTCAGGTAGCTGTCCAGCGGATCGGCAAAGTTGTCGGGATAGATGAAATCGTTGCCCGTGTTGTACGGCGGGTCGATGTAGATCATCTTCACGCGCCCGAAATACGGCTTGTACAGCAGCTTGAGCACTTCGAGATTGTCGCCCTCGATGAACAGGTGTTGCGTCGTATCGAAGCTGACCGATTCCTTCTCCACCGGCACCAGTGTCGCGCGGCTGGGCGTCTGGAGCAGCCGGATCGCTTCCCGCTTGCCCGCCCACGTGAACGAGTACCTCTCAGGCCGATCATCGACCGCGTCATCGAGCAGCGAGCGAAGTTTGTCCCAATCAACCTTGCCCTCGGCAAACGCGCCGGGAAAAAGCTCCCGCAGCGTGTCGATCTTCTCGGCGAGAACGTTCGCGGTCTCCTTGCCAACGTGCTTGCGATACAGTTTTTTCTTCGCCATCGTGGCTGACTCCTCGGTGCGCAGTGTAACAACCCGACGCCGTCATTGCACGAACGATCAAGATTTTGTAACATCTCGCCATCGATCAACCGCGAGGTGGAAAAATGGCTAGCCACACCGGCGCTGGCGCGGGCGCCCATGAACGGATCGAGAACGATGGTGCCGGGCGGCGTGTCAATTTGCGATCAGCGACTCAGCTCGTGCGTCAGCTAACCGTTCGTCTGCACCACTTCAAAATCGAGAGCATCTTCAAGTTTGTCCAAAGGGAGCGGGTACACCTGCGAAGATTTTTCGTCAGTCTTGTACCACACGCCCGCCTTGCCGTCCTTGTACCCCCATTGTGAATGCCAAATGCAGATTGCACCCGTCTGTGGATGCCTGAAGCGGACTCCGCCAAGCGATTGATTCGGTGGAAGGTCTTTTATCCGACCGACAACCCGATTCAACGAACGCGTTTCCCGCGTTCGCGCCGAGGTTTTGGGTTTGGGGCTCATTGGTTCTCCATGCGATGCAGGACTTCAGAGCGTAGGTGATCCTAGCCGGCCTTGCTCCAAGCGTCGATGAATTGGTCGAGGTCCCCGTCGAGGACTTTCTCGGGGATGTCTGCCGTGAAACCTGTGCGCAATTCAACCACCGCAGCGCGCGGGCTGAGAATATAGGCCCGGATGTATTGGCTGGAAGGACTTGCCGGGCCGTGGCCGGCTTGGGCAACGTCCACCGAAGCGAATGAGGTGTGGCGACGCCTGTTGGGGTCGAACGGCGAGATGCGCGACAGCCGATGCACACCGTGTTCAGCCTTGAAGCGACCGTGGTCAGCCCCAGTCACCTGCACACTGGCACGACCTGGCTGGTCGGCCACGACCTCGTACTTGAGGCCGTGTGCCTCGCAATAGCGGCCGTACATCCGCAGAAGCATCTTCACCCAATCATTGCATTCCGCAGTATCCTCGGCAGCTCCGATGTTCAGGACAACGTCTGCCCTATCAATTGTGCCCGTGCTCATATCGAACCAAAGGTAGCAGAAAAGCCGATCCATGTTAATCCAGGAAACTGCAGCCCGCTCATCGGTGGCTTGATCGTCAACCGGAAGTATAGTCGGTACGACGTAATTCTCTTTTCCAGTGAACTACTGCGCATGGAATATACTTCCGACCGGTCGTGCGCCATGTGCAACAGCGCAGCATGCCGCGTTTAGTCCGTCCTCCTTTTTGGCTCTGGACCAAAGATGCTGTGACAGACGGTGTTGACCGAATACTTTTCGGTGATTTCGACCGTCTCGTAATGGAGCTTGAAATCAATCTGGCCTGGTTGTAGCCAGACCGTTTTTCCAACACGACCGACCCAATTCCCTCCGACTTGGTAAGGAGACTCGTGAATGTGCCCGCTACAGCCAAGCAACGGTTGATTATCAGCGGCAAATTGCAGCACCGTCGGCGACCCAACGCAGTGTCCGTTGCCACAGATGTCCATGCCCAATCCGGACGGCGGCTGGTGAATCATCCAGATGCTTCGCTGCATTTCGCCTTCGGCCAATTGTTTCTTGAGGCGATGCAGTTCCTGTTTGATGGATGGCTTGGCGGAATAGGTGGGCCACCAAATTGTCCAGCGGCACGAACTCGCCTTTTTCATTCACGGTCAGTCCCTCGCCACAGTATTGTTGCGGGCAGGCGAGAAAGTTTTCATCCGGCACGCACCAGTGTTTATACCCCAACGGATAATCGCGAACTTTGTTCATGCCGCAGAAAATCAACCCCGCCTCGCGGTGAATTCGTCCGTTCAAATTGACGCACAGCCCCTCGGCTTCCAATTGATCGAGCAGCGGCTCAAGGACATGAAAATCATCGTTGCCCAAATACGTTAGCACGGTGACCGGGTCTCGCCGTTTCATTTCTCGGCAATAGCGGCTCAACTCCGGAAAGAAATCTTTTTGCGCTGCGTATCCGCCGGTTTTGGGGAGCAAGTCACCGGCGATGAGAACGAAGCGTGGCTTTTCCTTGCCGACAACCTTCACAAGTTCTTCCCATTTCTCGATCCACTGATGCAGATCACCGGTGACGAGGAATTTCATGCTCTCGGTCGAATTCATTCACGCATCGTCCAACGGAGTGTCGGTTCGGCTGGGAAAAGATCACTCACAGTCACGCCAAACTCTTTCGCGAAAAACGCGATTCGTAAATCGGTGACTGAAGAACGCTGCGTTTCAATGCTGGCGATGATGTCGCGAGTAATGTAACACCCTCGCAATTGCATTTTGATTGCGAGTAGCTCCTGCGTCCATTCTTGTTGATACCGAAACCGGGCGATGTTTCGTCCAATGATGTTTGCAGTTCGAGGAATGTGCATTTGTCGAACCAAGCATATCCTCTGTTTGGAATTGTCCACCAGTTCTACTTTACCAGGAATGGTTCCCAGTCCTTGATTCCATGCGCATTCCGGATGCTCAGTGTCACAGGAATCGACGATGGAGTTTTCGGAACGGCGATCAGGCGCAGCCCGGCCGCACGCGGCAGACGATCTCCCTTGCGAGCATTTACTTCCCGGCTCGCCAAGACACAGTTATCCCACGTTGTCCTTCCACCGCGCGAACGGGGAATGACATGGTCAATGCTGCTTTCGTCGGGGCGCAGAATCTTGCCCGTGTATTGGCAACGGTGCCGGTCGCGCTCGCGGATGTTGCGGGCCGAGAGCTTCGGGCGCTTCAACGGCACTTTAGCGTAACCGACACACACGATGACCGTCGGCACGCGCACAAGCCCGCGCGCCGTGCCGACCGCGTTGTCCTGCGGACGCACCGGCAATGTGAGCCACTCCGCCCACGAAACCGGACGCATCACGTCGTGGCCCTCGATGTCGAGGCCGGTCGCCGCGTCGATTGCCATCTGGCAGAACGCATCAGCCGGCGTGCGGACATTGATCGCCTGCCAGTTCCGGTTAAGGACGAGCACGGTTGCCTTGTTCAATACGTCATTCATACATTTTACCCGTTCTGTTTGGTGTTCGTGCTTTGTTGTGTGCGAAATGGAACTCCTATCTCACTGCCGCAAAGTGGTCGCCCGACGAGGTTATGCTCCCCGGACTCCTGGATGTAAGCCAGGCGTGATGCTATTTCACCATCGGGCGGGAACTGGCTGCCGAGCGTGGAATCGCACCACGATCCTCTCGTTCAAAGCGAGATGTCCTACTGTTGGACTACTCGGCAAAACTATTGGTGCTCGCGGCAGAATTCGCACCTGCACTGGCGGCGCTCTCGACGCCGTGCCTCTGCTGTTGGGCTACACGAGCAAAACTGGTGGGCCGGGTGGGAGTTGCACCCACATCTCGTCGCTTAAAAGGCGAAAGCTCTATCTGATTGAGCTACCGACCCGATGTGGTGCCCCCGGCGAGGCTCGCACTCGCTTCTTCGGATTGAAAGTCCGAGATCCTACTCATAGACGACGGGGGCAACTGGTCGGCGCGGCAGGACTTGCACCTGCACCGGGCACTGATCGAGTGCGACCGCGGTTATAAGCCGCGCTGTGCTCTTTACACCACGCGCCGAAATTGGCGGAGAGGAAGGGTGCTGCCCCCTCAGTCCGTGGCCGGACGCCGGTTTAGCAAGCCGGTGCGGAAAGCTGACTATCCGCGTCCTCTCCGTAACTGGTGCGCCGAGCCAGAGTTGCACTGGCACGCCACTGGGTTTAAGCCAGTGAGGTATGCTGGTTCCCGTCATCGGCGCAAACTGGTGGGCGAGGCCGGATTTGCACCGGCAAACAGCAAGGTTTGAGCTTGCTAGGTATGCTGAGTTCCCGTCACTCGCCCCCTGAGAGTTGGTGCTCCCGGCAGGAATCTCACCTGCAACCTCCCGGTTCGAAGCCGGGTGCTCCATGATTGAGCTACGGGAGCAATGAAACTGGTCGGCACGGTCGTCTTTGCACCGACAAGCCGCTGCTTCTGAGGCAGCGAGGTATGCTGAGTTCCCGTCACGTGCCGTTGGCTGCCTCGACTCGACCCGCCCGAGTTACTCCGGTTTCAGAGACCGGCGCGTTTCTCGTTACGCCACGAGGCAGTGAAATTGGTGCGCCACATCGGATTTACACCGATACTGTCCAGTTCCTAAGACTGGTGCCTCTGCTGTTGGGCTAGTGGCGCATTGAGCGCATTTTTCTGCGCTTTGTGAAACGTCAAAACGACCATAATTCTCGACAGAAACGCATGACTGCTTGAATTTTATCAAACAAATCATGCTGTGATTTTCCATCCAGAATGAGCATTCTACTGCGCAGTAGAAATGGTCTCCACGGCTGGAATCGCACCAGCGGCCTTTCGGTTTGGAGCCGAATGCTCTGTCTCGTGAGCTGCGCGGAGTCGAAGCTGGTGCCCGCGTCCGGCCTCGCACCGGAATCCCGGGTTTAGGAAACCCGAACTCTATCTATTTGAGCTACGCGGGCAAATTGGAGCGGGTCTGTTGCTTTTGGCATCGAACGCCGCGCCTAGGATGGACGTCCAACCAAACCCACATCTTGAAACTGGCGACGGGGAGCAATTCACGGCTGGACGTGGCCCAGCACTCACCACGCAGTACCAGAGCCGCTCGCCAGATTGGCTGGATTGACGTGGATGAGAAGCAGGCGCTCCGCCGAACGCTGGCGCGTGACCTCCCCGTCATCGAAGTTGGTGGCTCCGCAGGGTAACGCTCCCTGTTCCACGGATTAAGAGTCCGTTGCTCATCTGGTAAAGCTTCGGAGCCGAAATGGTGCCCGGTGAAGGTACTGCCCCTTCATCTCCACGATGTCACCGTGGCGATTTGCTTCCAATCTGGCCGGGCTTCTGTCAGGAAAACGGACTACTTTTCCTGACAAGGATTCTCCGAACGACCCGAGCTTCGGTGCATTCGGGAAACGGAAACACACATGTTTTGGTTACAAGAATGGTGCCTCTACGTGGTGTTGCGCCACGGTCTACGGCTTATGAGTCCGTCGGCCTGCAGTTGAACGATAGAGGCAAAATAGGGGCTGGCGCATAACGTCAGCCCAACTCAGTGTGCCATTGGACACATGAGCAATTGGAGCCGTCGTGCTTTTCGAGAGCCGTGGAGTGGTCGACAACACGCCACCCGAACTCAGTCGGCAACGGCATCGAAATGGCGGCCCGTGCCGGTGACGTTCCGGCTTCTGCCCGTTGAGAACGGGCGATCCTAGCTGATAGACGAACGGGCCGGAAGAATGGTTGCGGGGGTCGGCAGTCGAATCCGACGTAAACCGGCTTATGAGACCGGCGCTGGAGCCCTCCAGTCCACCCCGCGATCAGAATTGGTGCGGCTGGCGGGAGTTGCACCCGCACGATCTGCTTGGAAGGCAGAGATGCTGGCTGTTACATTACAACCGCGAGAATTGGAGGAGTCACCGGGAGTCGCACCCGGATTTGCACAATGCCATTGTGCGATGCTCCTGTTACACCATGACCCGACACTGGAGCCGGCACGCAGAGTCGCACTGCGATCTCGAACTTACCAAGTTCGCGTCCTACTGTTGAACGACACCGGCAACCTGGAGCCTCCTGACGAACTTGCATCGTCCTCTCCGCATTACGAGTGCGGTGCGTCGCTATCTCCGCTTAGGAGGCGTTCAAATTGGAGATCCGCCCCGGACTCGCACCGGGTAAGAGATGGGTTGCGGCCATCCGCCTCGACGGCTTCGGCATTCGGATCGTTGGGTTGCCCGACGGGTGCTGCCCCCGTGCCTTGAGCCTCACATGCTCAGGTGCTGCTGTTACACCACGGGCAACGTCAGACTGGAGCCTGCCTCCGGACGTGCGCCGGACTCTCCGAGGTACAAACTCGGCACGTCGCTGTCTACGCATGGCAGGCGCAATGGTGTTCCCGCCGAGAGTCGCACTCGGGACTCGACCTTCGCAGAGTCGTGTGATGTCTCCTTCACCACAGGAACTGAAAAATCCGCAGCGCCGGCGGATCGTGGAACTCCTTCCGGAGTTGGACGGTTCGCTCGACGAATAGGCGCGGCACTGCGAAATTTGGCGGCCCGCGATGGAGTCGCACCATCCCCTCCTGTGCTTCAGACAGGCGCTCTCCTACGAGAGCTTCCGAGCCGTCCTTCCGCGTGGACTTGCACCACGATTTCCCGCTAATCAGGCGAGCGTGCTTCGTTGCACCACGGAAGGGGAAATTGGCGGAGTCCGCAGGTAATGCTCCCGCCTCTGGCTCGCGCCAGATCTCGTTTTCAAGACGAGTGCCGCCAGCTTATATCGGCCTGGACTCCATGGCTCCATCGCGCGGATTCGCACCACGACCTCTCGCTGTAACAGAGCGGCGGACTACTGTTATCCCACGATGGAATCAAGACTGGTCTCCCCGGCAGGACTCGCACCTGCGACCTCCGAGTTAGAAGCTCGGCATTCTGTAATCTGAACTACGGGGAGTTGAAAATGGTCGGGCACCTCGGTTCTGCCCCGAGTGTCTCCCGGTTCCAAGCCGGGTGGATTGCTATCTTCCTCGTGCCCGCAAATTGGCGACCCGGACGGGTGCTGCCCCCGCTATCTCCTGCTAGACAGGCAGGCGAGTCTGCTGTTCCTCTTCCGAGTCTCGAAACTGGTGGGTGATGGTGGTAACGCTCCACTCGTCGTCTTCCGACCGTGTTTAGAGACCGCGGTTCTACAGACCGCTGGCCGGAACATCACCCGAATGAATTGGTGGAGACAGTGGGAGTTGCACCCACCACAAACTGCTTGCAAGGCAGTCTCGCCGCTACGGCACATGTGTCCCCAAACTGGCACGGCGTGTTGGTGCCGCCCCAACCACGCCGAGTTTTGGAGACTCGACTGCGCGAGCTGGCGCACGCCGTAGACTTGGAATTTGGAGCGCTCGGCGGGAGTCGCACCCGCACCTCCGCGTTGGCAACGCAGTATTCTGCTCCTAAACCACGAGCGCATGGAAATTGTAGGCAGGAACACAATGCCGCCTCGTGCGGCACTCGATTGGTTGTCCTGTGTTCCTGCCCAGATCACAACAAAGAACGAACACCTTCACACCAGCATTACGCTGGCGTGGCCACGGGATTTCTCGGTGGAACGTTTCGGTGTTTCGGGCACACCTCCCATCAAGCCCTTATCATTGTCATCTACGGGCATTGGGATCGGTTCGCGGCGCCGGGACAGAGCGATGGCGGACGAAGGGTCAATCGCTTGACACCTCCGCACTGAAGGGGCTAACCTTACATAAGGTTGCTCCTCAGAGACCCCGCAAGAGTCCTGTGGTTGTGACCGATCCCGCCGCGCTGCCAGTTGACGCTGGTGGCGCGGCATTTTTCTGCCCTAAATCCTCATTTTAACGTGATTCCTTTCGTTTTGCTGCAATTCCGACAACAAAAAACCCTGCATTCCTTTCGGAAGCAGGGTTCACGGAATATCTGGACGTGACAGTCTACCTGCTTCCCGGCCCTCCCATATCTTCGTTGACGTAATGGCCTACTGACACGAAGGACCTGGGCAGACCACTACCGGCCAACGAGGATATAAGAATCCTCGCTGTCGAGCATTTACTACGTTGTGGTCTTAGCATTCGCATGTCTGTCCTTAAAACTCAGCTAAAGTAATACGGGTTATGAGACTCGTCAACAACTTTGTGAGCCTGTGTGCAATTCCTTGTTCTGACCAGTCACCGTTTTTGTCAGAACAACGAACTGCTCTTTTCTGACAAAACGTGGGCAAACAGCAGGTTGTTTAGATCACCGTGGAGCAGTGTCAGCGAGCTGCGAACGGTGCGTTCGTCCAATCGCCTTTCGCTGATCGTTGCCGACACCGGCTTCTTTGGCGAAACGCGGCCAATCCGAGACCGCCGTTGTCACCTGTTCAATCAGATCCGCTCCGTCTTTGATGCCAAAGTTCTCGGCGACGGCGAGGAGGTCGGCGCGCGTGAACTCGTCACGTTTGCCATTGATGCTCATCTGGTGACGGTTGGTCCAACTGCCACTCGGATTGTACGACCAGATCACGTCAAACGCGGGTGACAGTCGCCACTGGCCGTTCTGATCCATCAGGAATGCGATATTCCTTGTATGGTCGTCCTGGTTCCGGGCGACCACGTTGAACGCCATGCGGCGATACATCTCACGCATGATCTCATGCCCCAAGTTCAACCGCTGGATCACAGAGAACGCCTGTTCGTAGCCGTACTCGCCGGCGGCGTTGAAATCATAATGCCTCAGGGCACACAACGACTGCATGTGGATTTTCCCGCCTTGAATGTCGCGGTCAAAACGCCGGGTCATGAAATGGGCGCGCCCGGATTCCTCCAGCAGGCGGCACTCCGTCATTTCAATCCCCGCCGCCACCGCCATCTGGTGGTAGGCGTACTCGATGCGGCCAAAGCCCTTCGGATCGCCCAGCGTGACATCGTTCACGCCATCGAACTTCAAGATCCATGGCTCAAAACCGGGCGGCGCCGGCGCTTGCCCCGAACGCACTTCCTGCGTCTGCGGATTCCAAGCGACCACCGCCTTTGCCCGATTGCCGCCCGCCGATGTGCCGACGCGAATGATGGCATTCAAGGCTTCCGCCTTCGCGCCCTTGAGATGCACCGCCCAGTCGGTCCGATGCCGAAGAATTTCAGCAGCCAGTTGCGTGAGTTCCGCCACCTCGATCGGCATGGACTTGCCCGTCGCCGGCCCGAGTGCGGGCTTGAACTCCAGCGCCCCCATCGCGCGGGTGCTCATGTAGCAGAGCCGCTCGACCGGTGTGAAATCGCCGGGCGCGCGACCTTGCCGCTCCAACCAGACATCAATCAACCGGTTCCCATACCGGTCCGGCAACGAGTCAGCCAACAGCCCCGGCAATCCGTGAAACGTCTCCCGGTTGAGCGCGGGAAAATCGAAGATGGCCGAACCAAGCGGCATCATCAGCGGGGCAACGGGAAGACCTCGACGCACAAAAGCCGGGTGGTACTCGAATCGGCCCAGACCACGCGGTTCGTCCCACGCCACCGCGCCGACCTGCTGTTCCCAGAGGCGAACGGTGGCGACCGTGACTTTGCGGATGCGCGCGGCCATGGCTCAGTTCCCCGGCACGGCGGGTTTGCGCCGTCGGCCGGAAGCTCGCTGGCGCTCTCGCCCATTCAGTTTCGCTAGTTGAATCGGGCTGGGACCTGGTTCCGGCAAGAAGGAATCCAACTGATTCAGTAATCCCAAAGCCCGCAAGACGCGGATCAGACTCTCCAAGGTGCAGCCCCTTCCGCTCTCCAAGCGTTGGACCACAATCCGCGCCACACCGGCTCGGTTGGCCAAATCCGTTTGGCTGATGTCCTGGTTCAGACGCTGCTGGCCAGCACGCTCCCCGATCACCCGAAGGATCGCTTGGTTGCTCATTGCCGGATAATCCATGACAGACCTTTCAGTTGCACTGTTCCCTGCTTCATCATGCCGACACCCTTCCACAACCGTTGAAACCTGTCAATTCCATAATGCACTATTTATAGTGCGGAACTGGCAGCTATGCAGATTATAGCTCTATTTATAGTGCTAGTGTTGCGCCAGCCTAATCATGATTGACCGTTGGATTCGTGAATGGACACGGCAACTTGTGCCAGCACTGGCTCCAGTGAGCCGAGTCTCGTCACGCCTTCGGGCTTGTTCATGTCTTGCCTCGCGCCGGCGGGAAGGAATTCAGGAATTCGTGGGCTTGGGATTCCAACCGCATTTCGTGCAAGTCGAGAAGGCATTCGACCGGGTCCGCCCATTGCAGGCCGCCATCGCGAGGCTGGAAGAGCGGGTTTGCGTGGCGGACGGCATGTATTACGACATTAGCTGGTTGTTGGGGATCGTCCACCCGTTTCAACGCGGGATCGAGCTTCTCGATGAAACCGAGATTCATTTGGTTGCCGGGGCAATGCAACGAGAGATCCAAGCGTGGTGTGCCACCCAGATTGAGATCGGCGTGGTAGTGACGCGCGCCGGTGACACCGCCGATGGCAATATCAGGGACGTTCAGCTTTTCGAGGCGGCGCAGATGCGCCTCGGGCGAACGCGGCTGACCAGAGCGGTCGGTGAATCGGGCCGTTGCGCGAGCACGGTCGGAGACGGCCAGCAGCCGGGCAAACTCTTCTCGTGGGAAATACGCCAACTCAAAGCGCCGGTCGGTTTGTCGCTTGATCATGCTGCCGAGGCGCCGCAGTGCATCCCTTACGGTGGGATAGCTGAAACCGGCGGTCTTAGCCAGCCAGAGAGCAGTCATTGGCCCTTTGCCCAGAAGCCATTGATGGACCAGTATCTTGAAAATCTCGTAGTAGGCGGCGCCGCTGTGGATTTTCGCGACCTTCTTCGCCAGTTCCGCCCCAGCGAGACGACCAAGTTCGCGGCGAACCTCGATTGTCATCCCATCCGGACAGCCGCTCAATTCCCCATCCTGATAGACCACAATGCCCAGCCGCTTTGAAACCCCGGGGGCCAGAACCATCTTTGCATATTTCTCCTCGTCGTCCAGCCGCTCGTCAGTGATCTTCGGATCGATTACCAAGAGGATTCCCCTCGTCGTCTGTCCTTGATCAGTGACAGCATAGGCGAGCTTGAGCAGTGCGCTACGGATTGTGCTCACCGCATCCGTCCCGCGCTTCACCTCGATCAGCGTGTCGTCAACAACCGAATCAGGTTGATAATCTGTTCCCATAGCGAAATTAAACTACAGCTTTAATATGAAACCTGCCACTAAATATCAGACCTCACGTCAAAATGTAATGCAGTTGGCACGACTTCAAAGACTTGCTACGAGTTCGCGCAAGTGTTTCGTGTCCTTCCGCCACGTCTTGGCCGAGATCCCTTCCAGAATCTCAAGCATCTGCTCCTTCGGCGTTTTCTGGCCGTTGGTGAGCAGTTTCGGCATGGCGGTTTGAAGTGCCCGCCGAAACTCCTCGCGGCCGGCAAGGGATCTTCCGGAAATGTCGATACGCGAAGCGACGTCCGCGTCGGAGATTACTTGGCTTTCGGATGTTTCGATGCGAGACGGGGCGAGGATTTGAGGGCAGCCCACCGGGCTTTTTGCGCGGCAATGATTCTGTTCCTGGCAGCAACGCTTAACGTTCGGCGAGACGGCTGGGCTGGCGCCGTTTTGACGCGTTTGGCGCCGGTCGCACGACCAACTTTTGTCCGAACCCGTTTCGGCGGTTTGGTCTTGGGTTTTGCCACAGGCGCCGCCGGGGCCGGTGCATTTGGAATCGCCCTTGATTCCGGAACGGATTGATTGGCTTGGTTGGCGGCGGGAGTGGCGTCGGCCAGTTCAATGCCAAAAACATCCGCGATCTCGGTTTCGCTCATCACCGTTGCGCCGTCCCTCTGGTTGGATTGGCGCACGGCTTCAGTGGCGGATGCCCGGCTGATCAGGTCGGCGGGGTCCACGCCGCGAAGGAGGAAGAGCAGCTCGGGCCGGTGATCCAGTCGCGCACCGACGCCATACAGCGAGGCCGCGACATGTTTGCAAAGATCGGCCCAGTCCGGACAGGAGCAGTCCAGGTCGATTTCCTTCGGCGTCGGGAAAAGGCCATGTTGAGACCGGGTGACGATTTGCATCACCGACGCGGAGAGTTTGCCCTGGAGCAGTTCCAGGAGGGAATCGATTTTCCCGGCGCATTCGGTTTGGATGGATTTCCAGAGATTGGCGGCCAAAGGCTTGATGTTGATTTCGATGTGGTAAAGGCTCGAACCGGCAACCCGGGCCGTGACTTTGCCACGGCTGATTTGGAGGTCAATCACCGATCCGTTGCGGACATAGGCGCGGCCGCGCGGCAGGCGGTTGGCAAAATCGCTGTACGCCTCCAGGTTGTCGCACCACGCCTTGCCCCAGAAGGTGCCGGCGATCCGGCGGCCGTCCAGCAGCACCGGCGACGCGGTTTGGCCAGTCTTCTTGGCCAGTTTTGCCAGCTCGCGCGCGGCGCGGGCACGGCGTTGCGCCACCGGCACATACGGCCGCCAGCCAAATCCCCAGCTCATCGTGTCTCCTGAAAACGGTTCAAGTTTGTTGCCCAGACTCCTAGTCTTCGGCGGCAGCTCTTATATCCAGCGCGACCAAACGGAGCAACTCGGAATTGTTCATCTCGGTCAACAACCGCTCGGCACCTTCGCCCAGGATACCCTCGGCCAACGCGCTCTTGTTGGCGAGGATGTCGTGGATGCGTTCTTCGAGGGTGCCGCGGCAGGTGAATTTATGGACCATGACGTTGCGTGTTTGGCCGATGCGGAAGGCGCGATCCGTGGCCTGGTTTTCGACAGCCGGATTCCACCAACGGTCGAATTGAATCACGTGCGTGGCGGCGGTGAGGTTGAGCCCGGTGCCGCCGGCTTTGAGTGAGAGCACAAAAAACGACGGGCCGTCCTCGCGTTGAAAGGCATCCACCAATTCCTTGCGTTTGGAAACCGGCGTCCCGCCATGCAGGACCAGCCCCGCTTGGCCAAACACGGTTGCCAAATGGCGCGACAACGGGTCGGTGATCTCGCGGTATTGGGTGAACACCAGGACTTTTTCCTGTTTGGCGGCGATTTCCTCGCACAATTCGCGCAGCCGATGGAATTTTCCGCTGTCGGCCGGTGCATACGCCCCGTCGCCAAGCCATTGGGAGGGATGATTGCAGATTTGTTTGAAGCGGGTCAGAAAGGCGAGGATGACGCCCCGGCGCTTGATACCTTCGGTCTCCGGGGCCTGCAGCCGTTCCGCCAATTCGTTGACGGTTTGCTGATAGAGCGCGGCTTGGCGGCGGGTCAGCGGGCAAAAAGCGGTGATTTCAGTCTTCTCCGGCAAATCGCTGATGATCCGCCGGTCCGTTTTGAGTCGACGCAGGATGTAGGGACGCACTAATCGGCGCAATGGTGCGAATTGGTTCGGAGCATCCGGCGAACGGTTTTTCAAGAACGCCGCGAACTCTTTGGCGCTGCCCAGTAACCCGGGGCAGAGAAAATCGAAAAGCGACCACAGGTCCGAGAGCCGGTTTTCGATGGGGGTGCCGCTGAGGGCGATGCGGTGTCGACCGCGCAGTTCCTTGACTGTGCGGGTTTGGCGCGCGCCGGCGTTTTTGATTGCCTGCGCTTCGTCAAGGATCACGAGGTTCCAGGTCATTTCTTTCAGCCAAGCCAACCGCAACGCCATCGAGTAGCTGGTAATGACCAGATCGTAGCGGGCGAGTGTTGCGGCGGGAGCTTTGGCCGCCGCAACGAGGTGATCCTGCGCGGTCTCGGATGGGTGCGCATAGAAAACCTGGATGGTCGGCGCGAACTTGTGGATTTCAGCTTTCCAGTTGGCGATGAGCGACGCGGGCACGATCAGCAAGCTTGGCTTGGCAATCGGGTCGGTTTTCGCGGTTGCCCGTCCGCGTCGGAGCGCCAACAGCAAGGAGATTACCTGGATGGTTTTGCCCAGCCCCATGTCATCCGCCAGACACGCGCCGAGGCCGAGTTGATTCATGAACCAGAGCCAATGCGCGCCCTGTCGTTGATACGGTCGCAATTGCCCCTGGAAATCTGCTCCCGGGTCGGACGCGGCGGAAACAGCGGGCCGCTGCATGTCATCGAGGAGTTCTTTCAGCCCCTTGCCCGCGATCACACTCGACCAATCCGCGCGCGCCTCGGCTGTTTCCGTCTCCACCGTTGCGCCCGGTTGAAACCCCGACAGCAGCCGCAGTCCCTCCAACAAGGGCAAGCCGTCCGGCCCGGCAACGGCTTGAACTTTCTGCCAGTGCGCCAGGACTTGCTGGAGTTTGTCGCGGTCCACCTCGACCCATTTGCCCTTCAGCAACACCAAACCGCTGGTGGACTGCAGAATCGCCTGCAACTCCGATTCGGTCAGCGGTTCGCCCTCCAGCGCAATCTCCACTTGAAAACCCAACAGACTGTCTTTGCCGACCAGGTTTCCCTTGGTTTCGCCGATGCGCACCTGCACCTGCGGACGGGGCGGCCGGCCCGCTTTCCACCAATCGGGAATACGAACCACCAATCCACTTTGCTCGAACAGGGGAATCTCCCGCAAAAAGGCGAAGGCCTGCTCCGGCCGCCATGCTTGCGGATGAAAAATGGCCCGGGAATCCAACAATTGCCGGGCAAGTTTGCTCTGCGCCGCCGCGCGTTGCACCGGCGAAAGCAAGGCAGCCAGCGCCGTCCGGTTTTTCGCGCCGGCATACTCCTCCAAGGCTCGACCCAGCGGCAGATGCTGCACGTTGCCTTGCTCGGAAACCCGATGCGTATAGGTGGCCAGAAACGCGAACGGATGAGCCGGATTGCGTTTGTTTTCCGCAAGATGAAATGTGACCCGCCCCACGGAGTTCCACAGTGGATTACAGCTTTTGAGATACGGGACCGCTCCGCCGGGAGTACGGGCAATAGCCGCGTGGACGTGAGCATCCAATTCCTGCCACAACCGGGCCAAGACGGCGCCATTCAAGTACTCCAGTCCCTTCATCGGCGGCGCGGCCTCTACCAGAGCGATCCAATCGTTCTCGGGCGGTTTCGCGACCCTCAACTCAGTGGCGGTGTCCAGGTTCGGGGTATGACAGAGGGCCGTGAAGTAATGCCGGGCCAGACCACGCCAAAAGACAAATGTCGGCGGCAAAGGCTCATGTAGAAACTCGGCGGCGAGCAATTCAAGCCCGTGCGCGCCCGACGCGACAAACGCCTCAGTCAGGCGCGCCGAGGCTCTGGCTGTCAGCTTCGGCTCTGCCTGGTCGTCCCGTTCGACAAACAAATGTCCGCCGGGGGATAATGCCAATGCGTGTAACACGTCGCTGAATATACCGTCCCTGCGCGCAGGGCCGAGCGAAAAACATTCCAGTTGCGGCTCACAAGGCCGTCACGATTTCTCGAAGTCGCTTGGCATCCCTTTGCCACGTCTTGGCCGAGATTTGACCAAGAATCTCAAGCATCTCCTCCTTCGGTGTCTTGTGGCCGTTGGTGAGCAGCTTTGGCATGGCCGATTGCAGCGCCCGGCGGAACTCCTCGCGGCCGGGCTGGAAGTAGTGCTTCAGGACGATGTCAGTGGTTCTGTGTCCCGTCACCTTCTGGACGAGTTCCAGCGGCACGCCGGCAGTTAGTGCCAGCGTCACCCAGGTCACGCGGAAGCTGTGGAAGTCGCGGATGGACGCCCGGCGGAGACCGCCTTCCCGTTTGGCGTGAATTTCGCCACGAACGATCTCGGCATCGTCAGTCTGGGCGGTCTCACCGTTTTCGTCTGCGTCCTTGAAGCCGGCCGCCGCGAGGATTTTGCGGACCCGCCAGGTGATGCCGTCCGAGTTCTCGACATACATCTTCGCCTGCTCGGGGAACACATACGCTTCAGACGGTTGCCGGAGGGCAAGCTCGTCATAGAGCATCGGGAAAATGGGGATGCTCACCGTCACGCCGGTCTTGTTGGTCTTGACCGTGATGAACCGTCGAGCAAGGTCAACGTCCTTCCATTTCAACAGGCAGCAATCGCCTCGTCGCATCGCGGTGCACATTCCGGTAATCAGGATCGGACGGATGAAGTCGTCTTCCCGCGCCGCGTCCACGATGGCCTTGAGTTCTTCCGGGGTGAACGGCTTGCGGAAGATCGTCTCGGTCTCGCGGGTGGGAACGCCGGAGAACGGATTGATGCTCCCTGCCGGCAGCAGGTACTTGTAGGACGCCCGAAGCAATTTCAGGGTGTCATTCCAGGTCTTGGCCGTCACCCCACGCGACTCCTCGGCCTGCATGAACGCGCGCGCCACGTCACGCGTGACATGGGAGATTTCCTCCGCCTTCGCGTTCTGTCCCCGGACGAACACCGCGAAGCGCGCCAGCGTCGAGCGACATTGCGCCGCGTAACGTACGTTCGGTTTTCGTCGTCGTGGAATCTTCTGCCACTCCTCTGGCAGGTTGGCGAGTGCCACGCTCCGAACCTGCTCTCCTGTTTTCAACTCGTAGAGCTTCTCCACC
>Ga0182027_10003302_pt1 | contig 25696 bp, 23 predicted proteins | sample 712E1DmetaG_FD_121300 | JGI IMG/M metagenome (GOLD analysis project Ga0182027, IMG submission 121300) | Permafrost microbial communities from Stordalen Mire, Sweden - 712E1D metaG (Illumina Assembly) | ecosystem: Environmental > Terrestrial > Soil > Wetlands > Permafrost | place: Sweden...
GCCTGGGGATAGCCGCGGGCCTCGAGGAGCGCATTGATTAGATCGTCGGCTTCAGTGACCGCCATCCTGGGATGATCGACAAAGCGCGATTGAACCGTGTGCCATTCAGTGACAAACCGTTCGCGCTCGGTTGCACCGAGTTCGCGGATATTCAGAGCCCTCACACGGGTCTCACGATCAGCCAGTTTGGTCTCGGCTTCGCGTGCGGAGCCGTGCTTGAGAACGGCGCGGTCGTATTCCGACCCGAAACGGTTGCGGAAAGCAAGGGTGCGCTCTCTGCGGCGTTGAAGGAACACGCCAACCGCGACAAGAATCAGGACGACGAGCACAACGGCTGCAACGACGAGTTGGGTCGTCGTGAAGTTGTAACCCATGAAGCTGTGGTAATTCATTGCATTCTCCTATGCGGAATTGGCCGCGAAGGCAAGGGGTTTATGGTGGGAGTTTCCAGATCGAAAAGGAAAGCTACGCAATCGATCCTGAGCTGTGAGGCCAATGAAAGATGCCTTGAATTGCTCGTTCTGAAGATGAAAATCGCTGGTCATTCGCAGGGCGCGACAGAGTCACAGAGAACGCGAGATTGACAGAGATCCCGCCTCGCTCAACGCCCGGCTCCTCCGCCGCTCTCGTGATGTTCGAGATCTCCGAGACGGAGGGATGGAGGGCGAGAATCATCATCGGCCAGCCATTCTTCGGTTTCGCTGAATGTGCTTTGTTGCAGAAGATCGCGGTCGTACTCGGGACCGAAATAATCACGGGAAGACGCAGCATTCCTGTTCCGGTCTCCAAGCAACACTCTGATAGCGGGAATTGCGCCGAGGATGAGAACAAGGGCGCTGGCGAGGAGAATTGCATCGGTGATGTCAGTCATTTCTGTCTCCTTTGCACTGGATGTCAGCGACAGCCACAAAGGGCCGCGCCGCAGCAGCATCTAACTCATCTGGAGTTTGCAGCCAGCAGAAGTGAAGGTGCTGTTCAATCCTGCTCTTACGGAGATTTAAAAAGGAAACTAGTGGAGGTGAGCACTATTGAACAGCCCGCGTCTCGCAGTGCGCGTCAATCTGATCCCAGTGGGCCGAAGAGCCGTTTGGTTGCGTATGCCCGCTTGATGGAGAGGTGATCGCGATGGAGTTCTCCCGATGCAAGATGGCGGCGATTGGGATTGATGACCCTCGCTGCGCGGGAATGCACAGCGCCGTGACGATTGAGGTGGACGATTCTCGCTGTAGGAGCCTGGTCGAGGGCCTAGCGCTTGAAGTGGAAGATCCTCGCAGCAGAAACGGGGCGATCGGCATGGAAGACCCTCGATGCCAGAGCCTATACATGAATTGGTAATTGACACCTCAAAAGAGATTTATGGCAAGCAGCGCGCTTTCCGATAAGCGCCTCGAGCCCGAAACAGAAGACCCCATTGAATTGGTGGCCTAATCACGGAGTTACAACCCGGTCAGAAGGAGAGAAGAAAATGCTCATCGTACTCATAATTGTTCTGGTTCTCGTATTTGGCGGAGGCGGAGGATACTACGGCTACGGCCGGTGGGGCGTCGGCGGTGGGGCAGGCATCGGGCTTGGCACAATATTGCTGATTCTTCTGCTGTGCTATCTGCTGGGAGCTTTCTGATAGTGCCGATTGCGACTGGTTCCGGCTCGCGGCCAGGAGTTTGGCCGAGGAACAGAAACCCTGTTGGAGGTTTTCAATACCGGCAGCGAAACCGATACGCGGAGGAATGAGATGCGGATCGCAATGTGCAATGCGCTGGCGTTGATGTGCTGGCAAAGCCATCGGTTTTTACAAAATTTCGGGAGCCGCGACTTTACCTGGCTGTGCATTGGAGTATTACTTGCCGTCGTGGCGATGTGGGTAGTCGCGCGCCGGAGGCGGCGCTGGTTCTAGATAAATGCACAACCCCGATCCTCGTGGCTGCAATCCTTACACTGAATATCAACAACGGCAACGGGTCGCTCCGGCAGACATTTCCCGTCGGAGATTCTCCGGCTTCAAATCCGGCACGCCACCAGTGAGGCACTGACAACAACCATGGCGCTTCGGCACTGGTCCACGCCAAACTATTTCGTTCGAGCCATCCGGTGTTCGTCTGCTTGTTGTCAGTCGTCCACCGGCGAAGCCCACCCACGGGGGATGAAACTGGCAATTTTACTTTGTCTTTGTTTTGTTGAACTTGCATCTTAGTTTCTTTTCAGGAGCTTGCAATGTCCACATCGAACAACTATTCCAATGCGCAATCGAGTATGCCGCCCCGGTTCCAGTTGCAGATGCCACTATTCGGAAGAGCACCGTCATTCTCCTTCCTGACTGCGCCCTGCAAATAGCATCCAGCTCCGGATCCAGGCCGCAATTGGCTTGAGTTTCGAATTCGTCGAGGGTTCCTCAAGTATTCTGCTTGATTCCCTGATTAGATCGAGACTCTTCCTGCGGATCTGATCGGTCAATATAAAAGGTCAACTTCGGATTTCATGATGTCGATGCGGTCTTTGAATTGCCTCATCTGCGTGGCGAGATGGGTTAGCCGCATCGCCCTGGAATAGGTGAGCACTATCACAATGCTTATTCGCAGAACCGGTTACTATCCTCGCATGGCAGGCAACGTACCCTGGGAATGCACCCTATTTGGAGCAGCCGCAGGTAAGTACTTGCACATCCACCATGCCAATTGACGCCAATAAGCGCAACAGTGCGTCATGTCAAGGAAATAGCTGCCATAATCCAGAGCATTCAGTTGTAAAATCTTTTTACGTAATTATCCCCAGTCTGCTTCGCGACTCAAAGTTTAGAGACCGCCTGGTACGGCAATAAAAGCTGTCGTTGAAGAACGATTTTGTTTGTCATTTCAAACAGAACAGCGTGTTGAGATTTATATTCTTCGCTCATGCCAGGTGAGTCCTAACTTTAGTTGCATACCTCATGCAGGCAGGTGCAACTGTGAACATTAAGCGTCTGGATTCGTGGAAGGGCATTGCCGTGTTCCTGGGTAGAAGCCTGCGGACAGTGCAGCGCTGGCATGACTGCAACGGACTGCCCGTCCATCATTTTGGTGGCCACAAGGGCTCCGTTTTCGCGTACGAAGAAGAGATTAATCTGTGGCTTGCGGGCCTCGCCGAGGAATCCGGAACGGCGCAGGCGCGAGCCGACGACACCCTTGTGTCGAGCAAGCGAAGTTCGAACGAACTGACCCAAACTGCCAACGGCATGTGGGAGACGCGTTCGGAGAGAAACATCCAAACCATCGCTGACCTCTACCGCAAAGCTATTGCCGACGATCCCTGCAACTCCTCCGCCTATTCGGGCCTGGCCTCTGCCATGGTCTTCTGCGCTCTGAACGACACTATGGACGGGGCAATGGCATATCCCAGCGCCCTTGAAGCGTTGCGGCGCATGCCCCAGATCGATTCAGAACATCTTGACACCAAATGTCCCGCTGCCTGGATCGATATGCTCTACCGCCACAACTGGCGTCAGGCGCGCGCAACCTTCGAAGAGATTCTGAGCAAGCGCCCTTCATCGTTCGCACTCGCGGGACTCGCGACCATGTATGTTGCCGAAGGGCGAATTCTGAAAGCAGAGGAATGCGCCTGGGAGGCATGGAGAATCAATCCGCTCGTTAGTTGGCTCGGTGGACTCCTCTGCTGGTGCGTGTACTTGAGCGGAGACCTCCAACAAGTTCTCGATCTGATTGCGCAAATCAGATCCGGGGGCGGAGACGGGAGCTTTGTTACCGCAATAGAGGCGCTTGTCCTCATCCAAAGCGGCTCGCTCTCCGTGAACCTCGCCCGTCTGGAAAAGGTCGCCTCGGACTTTCCGCAGAATCACACCTTGCAGGGAATCCTTGGCTATGCATACGGACGCTCGGGCGAAATCAACAAAGCTAGGAACAAGCACGCACACCTGGTCCATAGCTCTGAAACAAACAGGAAGAGCGACGGGTATGCGCTGGCCATCGTCTCGATTGGGCTGGGCAACTTTGAAGAGGCGATTGTCAGGCTGGAGGCAGCCTACGCCGAGGGCACACTCTGGAGCCTCGGATTCCGATCCGATCCGATCCTGAAGCCCCTCGCTGGCGACCCTCGCTTCGGACGGCTGGTAAACAAGATCGGGATCACAAACCAGTTCCGTAGCGTGCCAGCCTTTCAACATTCAGCTTCTCGGCCATTCCTTGAGATTGCTCTGGTAGGAGAGAACACGTAAGATGGTCGAGCTGTGGCTCTCATTGCCAGTCACGCGGAACTGAAGGGTAAGCTCGTCAATCCCTGAGTTTGTCTTAACCAATTCTCAACTTTCCAAGAAAAGACGGCTGTGAATTGCGGGGGTACATGGAATTGAGAGCACGTGCTTCATTTTCTCGCGCCGCGACTCCACGGATCCGAAGATTGAGCACACGGTCGTTTTCCTCAGAGACTATGCAAGTGTGACGCGAAATGACAGATTCCCACACGTCTTGACGCTACCCAGGAGAAGAGCACCGGCTTACTCTCACTCATAAGAAAGACTGACGAATTCAGAATGACTCTGAGCTGGCAACCTGGCAGCTTCTGGGGCCTGGAGACGGTTCGGTTAGAGGAATTAAACCGAATTGCAGCCCCGCCTGGAGCCGTTCCTGCTGGTTTCCCCATGTGAAAGGCAGCGTTTTTTATAAGGCCGCCAAGAAAAGGCCAGACTGGCCCCTGACTTTGCTAAGTCAGCATGGCGAAGCCTTGCGCAGGATCACCTCGAGTGAGTGCTAAACGTCCAATGAGCCCGCAACTTCTTGAAGCCCGATCTGGTACCAATGCAGGCCCGGTTCCGGCCGCAATGAAAGCGCCTGCCGAGCGCAGTTGGTACGCCGTCTTTACTCTTCCGCAAAACGAGAAGTCGGTCGTGAAGCATCTTGCTTTGCGCGAGGTTGAGACCTTTCTGCCAACCTACGAAACGGTCAGAGTGTGGAAGAACCGGCAGCGCGTCCGGACTGTACTTCCCTTGTTCCCAACCTATTTGTTTGTGCACATCAACTGCGGGCAGCGCACCAGGGTTCTTGAGTCGCCAGGGGTCATCCATATTGTCGGCAACAGCCGGGAGCACGTGCCGGTTCCAGATTCGGCGATCGCTCTGCTACGCTCAGGCCTCCAGGGCAGAAACGTGGAACCTTACTGCGAGCTTGTGGTCGGCAAAAGGGTTCGCATCAAAAGCGGCTCCATGGAAGGTGTCGAGGGCGTCCTGGTGAGAAAAGGGAACGGCATGCGGTTCGTTCTCGCGCTTGAAATGATCAACCAGTATGCCGCGATCGAAGTTTGCGCCGAAGACCTGGAACACGTAGCTGATTGAAACCGAAGCACCCGATCGCGAAAATTAAGTCGCCCGCGGAACCCGCCCTTTGGACCGTTTCATCCCGCAGTCCACCGCTTCGTTTAACTTGATCGCCGCGCCTCTCCGCTAGAGCTTTGCTTGCTCATTTCCGCAGCGAGGCGTGCTGCAAGGCGATGCCGCATTGCGGCCGTATCGCCGCATCGCAGGGATTCATTTCTATCGTGCTCCGCGAATCCACTCACCGGCCAACGCCAGAGGACGCCATCGGAGCAAAATAACTCCCGGTGGCTTCCGCCATTTTACCGGCCTCGATGCGCGAGGAGCAAAGATGCCAATACCAACCAAGAATTCGACCCAGCGGGAGAAGATCGTGGCGGCTGCGGCCCAGTTGTTCGCGCGCCAGGGTTATCACGGAACCAGTACGCGCGAAATTGCCCGTCTCGCCGACGTGAGCGAGAACACCATCTTCCGTCATTTCGAACGCAAGGAAGATCTCTTCTGGTCCGCTGTCCGTACGCGCTGTTCGGTTGTGAAGCTTCGCCGGGACGTGCTGGAAGGAATGAAAGACGGCGAGGCTCCGGAAGTGATCTTGCCAAAGATCATCGAGTTTTTTTCCGACATCCTCAACTACTCGCCGGAACTGCTGCGCCTGATCGCTGTGGCACTGCTTGAAATGCAGTGGAAGGCAGATATCTTCTGCGACGAATTTCTATCCCCGGCGCTCTCAGCGATCAGCAGTTACCTGGCAATTAACGTCAAGACCGGCAGGATTCGCAATCTGGACCCAACCATGGTTACCGCGGCGTTGGCGACTATGGTGTTGGTGCACCCATGGCTTTCCCGTCACACTTCGGTTGAGAAGGCAATGTATGCCGACAGTCGTGCTGTGGAGCGTGCGTACACGGCATTCTGGCTCGACGTGTTGGCGCCAAGAGCAGCGACATTCGAAAGACTGGCAATTCACCCTTCCGCCGGGGACTGCACACGTTGAACTGCCAATAGCCCTTACTCCCGGGCATGTCCATCGCGGGGTTACGTCTCCCGGACTATTCACTCACCGTCACCTTGATTCAATGAGCAGCTTTCCTTCCTATGGTTAAACAGATATCTCTTCTTCTTCTCCTTTCGGGGACACTGTGCGCGAGCCAGTCGGTTTTGACCACACCGGCAATGCAGCCCCAGTCAGCTCCTCAAAACTCGCCCGCGCAGCAGAGTGGGAATCCAGCTTCCGGCGCAAAGGGTACGGAAACACCAGCGGCAACCCCGGCCAGGGTTACCGGGCCCCTCACGACAAGGTCGGAATTCGAGCTGTATGCCGAGGATGCGACCGGGCGTCCGCTTCCCGTGTACGGTCGTCAACTCTTCGACGAGGCTCCAACAACTTTTGCTCCCGTCGAGAACGTTCCGGTGCCGGCCGATTATGTGCTGGGCCCCGGAGATCAACTGCTGATCCGGGCCTGGGGAAAGATCGATCTCGATTCCCGCGAAACCATAGACCGGAATGGCCAGATCAATCTTCCCAAGGTGGGGACACTGACCGTAGCAGGCTTGCGCTACTCGCAGGTTGAAAGCTACCTGCATTCAGCCATAGGCGCTCTATTCAAAGACTTCCAACTGAATGTCACTCTGGGACAACTTCGCTCGATTCAGATCTTCGTCCTCGGGGACGCCCGGCAGCCAGGGGCTTACACGGTCAGTTCGCTGAGCACGCTTGTAGATGCGCTCTTCAACTCGGGAGGTCCGTCAGCCTCCGGATCGATGCGACGCATTCAACTGCGGCGCGAAGGCGTGACTATCACCGAATTCGATATCTACGACCTGATCGAGAAGGGTGACAAATCCCGCGACGTCCGCTTACTCCCGGGCGATGTCGTCTTCATACCTCCCGTTGGTCCGCAGATCGCCATCAGCGGCGATTTGAATCGCCCCGGCATCTACGAGTTGAAAGGGGAAGCCACGGTCGGAGCTGCTCTCGCGCACGCCGGCGGAGTCACGAGCCTAGCCGACGCCGAGCGGGCCGTGCTCGAGAGAATTGAGAACCACAACAGCCGTCAGGTCCAGGAATTCGCATTGGACGCGCAGGGACAAACGCGCCTTGTCAAAGATGGCGACCTGCTGCGTGTGTTTCCTCTTTCGCCAAAGTTTTCAAACGCTGTGACGCTGCGCGGAAGCGTTGCTGTGCCCGGTCTCTATGCCTGGAAAGATGGCATGCACGTGTCGGACCTGATCCCTTCCCGCAGCTTTCTGATTACTCGCGACTATTGGAATCAGCAGAATCATCTGGTTCGGCCAGGGGCCGAGCGCCCCTTCGCCGCCGGAACCAGGAACGCGTTGGGCAATTCCCCAACGGATGCGCTTGGCAACCCGCGCACCAGTTCATCAGGAACAGTGGACCCCAGGACAATTGTCTCCGTCGGTCAGAACAGCGCGGAGATCAACTGGGAGTATGCGCTCATCGAGCGCCTCGATGAGCGCGACCTGAGCACGTGCCTGATTCCATTCCGGCTGTCTACCGCAATCGACAGTCCAGCGTCAGCCGACAACCAGCTCTTGAAGCCTGGAGACGTTGTCACCATCTTCTCGCGGGCGGATCTTGAATTGCCCATGGAGAAGCACGCATCCTTCGTCCGCGTGGGCGGCGAGGTAAACGCACCCGGCGTCTACCGTGTAAATCCTAACGACACCTTGAGAGATGTCGTCGAAAGGGCCGGAGGGCTGACTCAGCACTCCTACCTCTACGCCTCGATCTTTGCCCGCGTCTCCACACGCATCGCTCAGGAGGCGCAGCTTCAGCACTCGGCCGATCAGTTGCAGAGAGAACTCGTCAGCAAATACGCGAATTCGACACCGCAGTCCGGTCAAACCGGAGCAGACCAACTGGCACAGCTCGCCATACAACAGACGGCGCTGTCCCAGCTCACGTCCATCAAACCGACAGGCCGCGTGGTGCTAAACCTGAAGCCCGAGGCAGCAACCGCGACCGACATTCCCGCCTTTCCTCTCGAAGATGGAGATAGCTTCTACATTCCGCCGCGCCTCAGCACGGTTCAGGTGGCCGGGGCCGTCTACAACGCCAACGCCTTCCGCTACGTGCCCGGAGAACGGCTCATCCGCTATCTCAACGCTGCCGGCGGCGCCACGCGCGCCGCCGATCAGAAGCGCATCTTCGTGATCCGCGCGGACGGCACGGTCGTCAGCCGCCAATCGCGCAACAATCACACTCATGGCAGCTATGAGCACCTCCGCTTGCTACCTGGAGACGCAGTCGTGGTTCCGGAGAAGCTCCGTCTTTCGTCCAAAATGAGCGACTTTATTCAGACAACCCAGTTCATGTCCCAAATCGCTCTGACCGCCGCCGCGCTCAGTGTAATCAAGTAGTAGAACCACCCATGACCTGCGCCATGCCAGGCAGGGCTTGTTGACAAAGAGACGAACGATGATTGAACAGGATTCTCACTCCTCGAAGACCGAAGCGGGGACCGAACAGGAGACCCCCTCTGAATTTCAGAGAAGAATGCCGGCAATCGGTGTAATCGGGATACTCACCCATCTTGCCAGCCGCAAGTGGCTCATCGCGAAAACTTCGGGAATTGCGATGGTTGCCGGCGTGCTTCTCTCCCTGACCCTACCGGTCAGGTATACAGCTACTACTAGAATCATGACCCCGCAGCAGACGCCGTCAACCGCATCTATGCTGATGAACCAACTGGCAGGATCGGGGGGATTTTCAATTGCCGCAACGGCAGGCGGATTGGGCCTGAAGAATCCGAATGACATCTACCTGGGCCTGCTGAAGTCACGGCCCATAGCGGATGCGATTATCCGGCGATTCGGACTGGTAAGCGCGTACCAGGAAGCGGATATGACCTCCGTACGCAAAGATTTGGCCGGTAACACCCAGGCAGCTTCCGAGGATAGCGGCCTGCTTGCCATCTCGGTCACCGACAAAGAAAAGACCCGTGCGGCAGATATCGCAAACGCTTACACGGAAGAGCTGCGCGTGATTACCAAGAACCTGGCCGTAACCGAAGCCTCGCAGCGGCGGCTCTTCTACGAAGAGCAATTGAAGCACGCCAAAGACGATCTGATTGCCGCCGCATTTTCGCTTCAGCAGGTCCAGCAGAAGAAGGGCCTGATTCAACTCGATGCTCAAGCCAGGGCGATGATCACCAACCTTGCAGCCCTCCATGCCCAGATTGCGGCGAAGGAAGTGGAGGTGGAGGTGCTGAAATCGTACTCGACAGAACGCAATCCCGAAGTGCAATTGGCGGAGAGTCAACATTCATCGTTGCAACAAGAGGCCGCCAGATTGGAACAGCGCAGCCAATCGCCAGGGTCGCCGAATCTGGGATTGGAAGATATCCCTGGAGCCGGGTTGGAGTATCTCCGCGCCGAGCATGAACTGCAGTATCGGCAAATCCTCTTCGATATACTCGTCAAGCAATACGATGCCGCCAGGCTCGATGAGGCCAAAGACGCAGCCGTGATCCAGGTGGTTGAGCCGGCGATTCCGCCAGACCAGAAGTCCTCGCCACATCGTGCTCTAATCGTGCTTCTGTTCGCGATATTGGGATTGCTGGCCTCATGCTCGTACCTTCTCGTCAGTTATCTCGAACAGGAATATCCCGATCTTTCTCAATCGTTGGCACAATTCAGGTCGGCGCTTCTTCGCCGATGATCGTACCCGCGTATCGAAGCATCCTGCTGCTTCCAGGTGCTATTTGGCCTCCCTTCCGCAGGCTGGACAATGCGGTGGCGCTTCGCGAAACCTGCCTCGCCTTGCGATCGCCTCTCGGCCGATCATGTCTCGACGCAATATGCTGCGCCCCTCGATACGTGATTGGACGAGAATCTACCCGACATCGTCCCGTATGACAGGGGGAGTCGCTGATGTTGTCGCGAATGTTATATCTTCTCAAGATTAACTTCCTTAAGTCGGCAATCGTTAACTTCCGCCTACTGGGCCTGATCGGACTGCTGAAGATGCCAATTCTCTTGCAATACGGGTCGAGCATTCATGCAAGCAGGGGCAGCGTAATCTTCATGAAACCATTGCGTCTTAAGATGCTCACCCTGAATCGGGATAATGCCATTTCCATAGAGCGCGGTGGGTGCCTCGTCCTGCATGGCACCAAGGCATGCTTCAATTACAGGAACTCGGTCAATGTCTTTGCTAATGCCGTCTTTGAACTGGGCGATAACTTCTACGCAAACGGCCTGGGCGAATTCAATTGCCGCAAACGAATCGCGTTTGGCAATGGATGCCTCATTTCGGTGCATACGATGTTTCTAGATACCGATTTCCACGAGATACTCGATCAAGAATCGGCCAGGATCAATGACGACCGCGAAATAATAGTTGGCAATCGGGTCTGGATCGGATGCAATGTAACCGTCCTGAAAGGGACAGTGATAGGGAACGATATCGTAATTGGCGCAGGATCGCAATTATCCGGTAAATATATAAAGAACAACAGCGTGTACGTTTCGAGCTCTCCCGTGAGGCTCGTTAAGAGCGGCATTCGTTGGAGAACTTGAATCCGCTGATGGCGCGCTTTGGGTACAGGTCCCCAGCACGCCGGCCTTTGGAAACATGCATTCATATCTGGGTTGTGCTGGCGCGAGCGTGGAAAGTTTCCCGGTCGCCTCTGAATCGTATCCGGCCCTTAACGAAAGGCTACAGTGATGACTACCAATCACAGGAACATTCCGCTTTTCAAGGTTTTTCTTGCCCCTGAAAGCGATCTCATGCCGCGCCTTCGCGACGTGCTTTACAGCGGCCAGATCAGCGAAGGGGAACCTGTGTACGAGTTCGAGCGGCGTTTCTCCGCGTTCGCTGGGCTTCCCAACATTCTTTCTTTCTACAGTGGCACCGCTGCACTCCATGCCGCCATTGTGCTCGCAGGAGTCAAAGCAGGCGATGAAGTCATCTCTACCGCGATGACCGCAGAGCCGACGAACATGGCGATTCTCCATGCGGGCGGAAAGATTGTCTGGGCCGATGTAGATCCCGGCAATGGAAACATTGCCGCTGCTTCCATTGCCGAACGAATCACTTCGCGAACTCGCGCAATCGTGGTTGTCCATTACGGCGGTATTCCGGCTTCCATGGACGCGATTCATGCCGTCGCCGTACAGGCAGGAGTGCCGGTGATTGAGGACGCCGCCCATGCTCTCGGTGCTCGCTATCACGAGCGCTCGGTTGGCGGCTCTTCTGAATACACCATGTTCTCTCTTCAAGCAATCAAGCATATGACCACAGTGGATGGGGGCATGCTGTCCTGCCAAGACGCCGGCGAACTGCCGAAAGGGCGCGCGCTGCGATGGTTCGGGATTGATCGCGCAATCTCCCGCACAGAAGTCGATGTGACGAGCGTTGGTTACAAATATCACATGAACAATGTGAATGCGACCATTGGTCTGGTCCAACTGGACCATATTCAGCCGACCGTTTCGCGTCACATTGCGAACGGCCGGTATTTCGACGGCGCTCTCCGCGGTATCCCGGGTTTGAGCCTGTGTGTGTGGGACGCGTGTGCGGAACCGTCGTACTGGTTCTACACAGTTCTCGCCGAGCGGCGAGACAATCTGCAGCGATATTTGGCCGAGAATGGAATATCGAGTTCGCTCGCCCACAAACGGAATGACTTGCATTCCGTATTTTCGTCAAGCCGCCGCCAGCTTCCCGGTCTCGACTGGTTCTACCCGCGTATGCTTCATATCCCCTGCGGGTGGTGGGTAAGCGATACGGACAGAGAGTTCATTGCCCACACAATTCGGCGTGGCTGGTGAGTCCACCGTCAAGTGGCTTTCTGCTGCGGAATGCGCGTTTCAAGTGGGACATCAGAGAACATCGCCGCACGCAGTTGATCTCACTCATCAGCCGCACTGGACTTTCTATTATGCCACTTAACGATCGAGAGAGAATGACGATCGCTTCGCGCGGATGCACGAATGGAACGGGCCGGATAAGGATGAAGACGGAAAAGCAACGATGCGAATAATACCCGAAACCTCCAGGAGTGCGAATATTCCGCTCTACAGCGTGAATACACCTCCGAACCTGACCACCATCGTCACCGACGTGTTTGCTGCGGGACAGATTGCCACCGGGCCGAACATCGAGCGGTTTGAGCAGATGCTTGGGAGCTACTTAGGCAATCCCAAGGTTACAGTGAACAGCGACGTTTCCACTGCCTTGACCCTTTGCCTGTTCCAGGCTGGCGTGAGGCCGGGCGACGATGTCCTAATGTCCCCGCTCGTGTGTCTTTCCACGAGCTGCCCAGTGCGCAATTTATTTGCAAACATCCGCTGGTGCGACGTTGACCCGCTGACTGGAAACTTGGACCCGGATGACATTCCGAAGAAGATAACAGCAAAGACAAAGGCAATCGTCGTCTATCATTGGACCGGCAATCCGGCTGACCTCGATGCAATTCATGCTGTAGCACGCCGCTATGGCCTTCCCGTTATTGAAGACGCCGGCGAAGCACTCGGCGCGGAATATCACGGAAAGAAGATTGGGTCGACTGGTTCTGACTACACCGTCTTCTCCTTCTATCCGAATCGCCACCTTACAACAATTGATGGTGGAGCAGTTGCCTGCGCCCGGCAGGAAGACTACGAGAGCCTGCGCTGGCTGAAACGCTATGGCATGCATCAACCCAGCTTTCGAGACCAGGACGGCGAGATTAATCCAGCGTCCGACATCCCAAATGCAGGGTGGAACAGTTATCTGAGTGAATTGGCGGCAACAATCGGTGTCGCCCAAATGGAGCGCCTCCCTTCGGTCGTTGCTCGCCATCGGCACAATGGTCTCTTTTACGATAAGAGACTCGCGGGCGTTCCGGGTGTCACAGTTCTCACCCGTCCATCGAGTTCGCAATCCGCATATTGGGTATACACCTTTCTTGCTCGAGATCGCGATCAGCTACTTAAGAAGTTCCGCCAACGAGGCGTGTGCGCGTCCAAAGTGCATCTCCGGAACGATATCTATGCTTGTTTCGGAACCGACAGAACAGCGCTGCCCGGCGTGGATCAATTCTCCGCTCACACTCTTAGCATTCCTTGCGGTTGGTGGGTCACGGACGAAGAACGCGAAAACATCGCGTGCATTCTGGATAAAGGATGGTAGATTAGGGTGACTTCACCTGCGCTTAGCTCTGCCCACGACCATAATTATCAGGGCTATCTCCTGGTTACTGGAGCCGGTACTGGAATCGGTTGCGCGCTCGCAGACTATCTTCTCGCAAGCGGAGTCCGCAACCTTGTCTGTCAGTTTCGCTCCAGGAGTCATGAGTTGGCAGAAGTGTTTGCCGCGCACGATATGTCATTTGCAGAGCACTGCCTGCACGCGGAACTCACGGACGAGATGCAGGTGGGCGAGCTCCGAAGGCAGGCGAACGAGCGCTTTGGCAAGATTTGGGGACTCATCAATCTCGCCGGCGCATCGAGCAATCGAATGAGCTGGGAACTGTCCAAAGAGGAGTTTCTGCAGACCCTGCACGATAACTTATTGACTACATTTCTTTGTACGCGAGAGTTTACCCCCGACTTCAGACAACATAACGCCGGTAGGATCATCAACATTTCCAGCGTTGTTGCGTTCTCGGGAGTGGTCGGCGCGGCGCATTACGCCGCGGCAAAAGCCGGGATAGTGGGCTACACCAAGGCCGTCGCCTTGGAACTCGCCAGTAAAAATGTAACGGCTAATGTCCTTGCGCTTGGATACTTCAACCGCGGGCTGATCGATCAAGTTCCAGCCGCCCTTCAAGAAGAGATCAAATCGCGCATCCCATTCAAGAGGTTTGGAAAGGCGCACGAAATCGGCGGCGCCATAGAGTATCTCCTTAGCGACGCCGGCGGCTTCGTGACTGGCCAGGTACTTCATATAAACGGAGGACTATATCTGTGACCACCTTGTCTACTACTCTTTTCGCTTTGGTCGACCCTTTATCTCTGCACCGCGAGCTGTATAGAAAACTCCACAACTCGCTCTTTCCGAACGCCGCGATATCCAACACCTGGCTCGATTGGTACCATCGTGACCTCGCCATCGCGAACGGGCGCTACAGCACTCGGACGTATGGTGCTTTCGTCGATGGTGCACTGGTGGGAATCTGGAGTGTTGAACCGAGGAGGTTCGTGACCGAAGCGAAAGATATAGTCGATATTGGGCGTTGCTTTGCGGTGGGCATTCACCCCGACTACAGGCGGCATGGCCTGTTTGTTGAACTAAGTAAATACGCAATCGACCAGGAACGTATCTTGGGCCGGTACGAATACATACTTGGCTTTCCCCAGGCTGGGCGCGCGGTCGTCGGTGGGCACTTTAAGGCCGGCTGGGATCTCGTGCAGGAGATCGCCCCCCATCATATTGATCTTTCGTCTATGGACGGCAACACGCCTAAATCGCAGTTGCAAACAGTCGGTAGATTTGATGCGCTAGATTTGACTGCCTCGCCGCCCGGTAGTTTCGGGGTATGTTCGGACTACCTTCAGTCCAGGTGGATAAAGCACCCCGATAATTGTTATTTCTGTTTTTCTTACGAGGACAGCTATATTGTCCTGAAACCGTATGGAAGTGTCTGTCACATTGTGGACCTTTACGGTCGGCCGCGCGGCGTCCAGGTATTGCTAAACGCCGCAAAGACGCTTTGCCGACGGCATCGGTTTCAGGAACTCAATATGTGGTGCGCCGACAACGAGCTCTATCGGCCCGAAGTGATCGGAGCCGGGCTTTCCCAAGGCTCGTCCGTTGTCGCCCCGGTCCTGCTTATCGCCGTCGGAATACGCTCGACAGTGCCACTTACGTTAGCGTCGGGCTGCCACTTTCAAATGGGTGTTGAAGAAAGTTACTAGCGGCCGGACTCCCCTGCTCGCCCGTACGGGGAGGGCGAAATCCGGTCCGAAGAGGCAAGATGAATAATATAATCGTTCGATCTGTAAGGATCGCTGGCACAGGTTCGTACCTTCCCGAAACCATTGTCACGAACGCTCAACTTGAATGCCAGGTACCAACGACCGACGCATGGATTCAGGAATACGTCGGTGTGAAGGAACGACGTATCGCAGCGCCCCAACAGACGACATCGGATATTGCGGCAGAGAGCGCCAGGCGGGCAATGGATAGCGCTGGTCTATTGCCAGAGGACATCGACCTGATCATCGTGGCCACGGCAACTCCGGATCGCCTTGCACCTTCGACCGCTTGTATAGTTCAGGAGAAGATCGGCGCCGTCAATGCCGCTGCATTCGACATCGGCGCCGTTTGCTCAGGGTTTCTCTACGCAATGTCAGTCGGGGTTCAGTTCATTGCTTCAGGGACATACGATCACGTTTTACTCATCGGTGCGGACACGTTCTCCCGAATCACCGACTGGCGCGATAGGGCATGCGTCTTTTTCGGGGATGGGGCCGGCGCCGCTATTCTTACGCATGCAGACGACGACAGCGGATTTCTTGCCATCGACCTATACGCCGATGGCCGCGGAAAATTGAACTTCACAGTTCCGGCAGGGGGATCAGAGATGCCGGCTTCCGCTGAGACGATCGAGAATGGCCTGCATACATTCAAAATGAACGGAAAGGCCGTATATGAGACAGGCACAACCGTATTACCGGATGCGATTAAGAAGGTGTTGGCAAGATGCGAGATGACAGTTGACGACATAGATATCCTGATCCCACATCAACCAAGTATTAGGATACTGCGTGCGACAGCCGAAAAAATCGGGTTACCGTTCGACAAGGTAATGACCAATATGCAACGCTACGCCAATACAGCCGGGGCTACAGTGCCGATCATACTGGACGAAGCAAACCGTAACGGCAAGTTGAAACATGATGCCATAATCGCTTTCGCGGCGGTAGGGTCTGGCTGGACATGGGCCGCAGCTCTGCTGCGGTGGGTAGAGTAAACCGCAATTAGCGGCCATCTCAATGGGCCGCACTTCGGACTGGATTCGAAACTCACTCTGGAGCGAATGGAAGGACACGTTCTGCGTCTCCATAATGGTATTCGAATGGGCAGCAGATGATTCGAAAGAATATCGCTAGCAATCTGATGGCCCGCGCCTGGGGCATTATCTCGGTATACCTGTTTATTCCGCTCTATCTCAGGTATCTCGGGATCGAAGCATATGGTCTCGTGGGGTTCTACTCCACCCTGCTGGGAGTCGTTGCCTTCGCGGATATGGGTTTCACTGCCACTCTGAACCGGGAGATGGCGCGGCTGAATGTGCAGGACGGCTCGGCTCCAGAGATGAGAAACCTTCTTCGCACCTATGAGATGATCTATTTCTGGATCGTCTCTGTGCTGGCGCTGATCATCTGGCAGTTGGCGCCGCTCATCTCCATGCACTGGCTGCGACTGGGAGCCCTCGAACCCACCGAGGTGAATACCGCTATCCGGTTGATGGGAATCGCCATCGCTTTCCAGTTGCCTTCCGGACTCTATATTGGAGGCTTGATGGGCCTCCAACGCCAGGTTGCAGCCAATGGCATTCAGGTGGCTTGGGGTGTTTTCAGAGGATTCGGGACAGTTCTTGTCTTGTGGCTTTTTTCTCCGACGATCATTACCTTTGCTGTTTGGCAGGTGATCTCCAATCTGGCTTATTGCCTTCTCTCCCGTGTCATTCTCTGGCATTGTCTGTCCTCCAACTCCTGCGAATCCAGACCGTCTTTTGAGTGGCACGCACTTCGCGGTACTTGTGGTTATGCGGCGGGAATGACCGGCATTGCGGTTGTCTCAACTCTGCTCACACAGACCGACAAACTGGCGGTCAGCAAGATGCTCCCGCTGGAGATGCTCGGCTACTACTCGCTCGCCGGCGCACTCGCGTCCGTTCCGCTTGCCTTGGCGAGCCCAATCTCTTCCGCGGTATTCCCGCGAATGACTGGCATGGTTGCGCTGGTGGACGCAGACGCCCTTACTCGGATATATCACCGGACATGCCAACTGGTGAGCGTTGCGGTCATACCGGCCGGGCTGACAGCCTCATTCTTCGCTGGGGAGTGCATTTTCGTATGGACGGGATCGTCCCTCACGGCACAACGGGCCGCACTAGCGGCCTCTCTTCTGCTCGGGGGCCAGCTGTTGCAGGCAGTTAGCGTTGTGCCTTATTATCTTGCCCTCGCGCACGGCAATGTCAGGCTAAACCTGACTCTCGGTTTCGCCTCCGTAATCCTGATTACGCCGTTGTTGATTGTCCTGATCTTGCGATACGGGATTGCTGGGGCAGGCCTGTCCTGGCTGATTCTGAATGTGATCACATTGCCCCCCTTCATGTATTTTCTTCATCGCAAATCCCTGCCCGGCGAACTTCGGTCTTGGATTCTGCGCGATGTAGGCAGGCCGCTCCTTGCCGTCCTTCCTGTACTTCTCCTATGCCGTTGGCTTTTGACGGTTCCTTCGTCCCGCTTCCTTGCACTTGCCATGCTCGGGTTGGTCTGGGCCTTCTCTACCTGCGCGGCGGTATCCGCTGTCCCGGACTTGTGGTCGCTATGGAGTTTTTCATGGAACGCAAAGATTCCCCGTTGCTCAGTATCGTAATTGCGACCCGCAATCGCATTCCGTACGCTATCTCCGCCATTCAGAGCATTCTGGAAATCTCTGACTCGCGGCTGGAATTGATTATCCAGGACAATAGCGACTCGCGTGAGTTGGAATCGTTCATCCAAGGCAACGTTGCGGATAGCCGGATGGTGTACCGCTACACCCCGCCGCCCTTCTCCTCCATTGACAACTTCAATGCGGCGCTGGAACTGTCATCGGGAGAGTATGTGTGCATGATCGGCGACGATGATGGCGTAAATCCGGAGATTCTGGAAGCGGCGGCATGGGCCAGGAAGAACGATGTGGATTCTCTTGCGGTCACCTGTAAGGCAATGTACCTTTGGCCTAATACAGGGGTGGGCTCGACGATCTTTACGAAGGTGACTGGTGCCACACTTGCAATTCGCGAGCTCGGCGATGGCATGAAGCAGGCGGACATCGAGAAGGAACTGCTGGCATTGGTCCGCAATGGAGGGGTGTATTACTTGAGTTACAACCTTCCCAAGCTGTATCACGGCCTGGTCCATCGCCGCTGCCTGGAAAAAGTGCGCAGCATGACTGGGGCATATTTCGGCGGCCTGAGCCCGGATATCTTTTCATCTCTTGCGGTCGCCTGTATCGCGCGGCGCGTGGTCGTAACCGATTATCCCCTTACGATTCCGGGAGCATGCGGAGCAAGCACCTCTGTGATCGAGGGGGCCATCAGGAAGCACTCGAAGAAACTCGAGGATGCTCCGCATTTTCGCAATAGATGCGCATACAATTGGTCCGATCTGGTTCCGCGGGTATACACCCCGGAGACAATCTGGGCAGATACCGGAATCGCTGCTCTTCGTGCGATGGGACGCACGGACCTGATACAAGAATTCAACATGCCAAAGCTTGCGGCCCATTGTATCGCGGCTAATCATGGAGTCACGCGGCGCGTTTTGCTAGATACTCTCAAAGGGATGAGAGCCCTGCGGAGGCGTCCGGTTCTGGGCACACTTCAATTGGCCCTTTATCTCCCGACCGTGACTAGCGCGAAGTTTGCAAAACGCGCGTGGAATCGCATTCTCATGACTATTGGAGTAAGGCGTTATCACAGAATCGATAACACTGCCAACATGGTCGAAGCTTCGCACGCCCTCACGAGCTACCTCCTGGAGCGTGGACTGACCTTCCGCATGGCCAGCTCTGGAATGAGCCCGATGCACCCTGCTGTCGATGCGCAGTGCGTGGGCGATCATTTCGTAGGCGCATAAGCCGGTTCGCATGACCCGCAGGGCTCCCTCAAAGTCCTTAATCGATTCTTAGCTGTAACACCGCGGGAAATGTAGTTCGCTTTGGTTCTTCAGACCGTGACAGGGTTCACGGAATAAATCTCGCAGCGGTACATTCACAAAGGGCGTCGGATTGACGAGGATCTTATCAGCTCGAGAGTTTCAGGCGGCTGGCGAGGGCAGTATCTTCGCGCGTATGAAACCTTACTTCTTTCTCTATCTGCTCTCTGTCTACTATGCCCCTTCGATTGGAAGAGCTTTGGGTTTAGGTGATACAAATGTTCGGCCTGATGTCTTCCTGATGTTCGTTGCCTTCGTAACTCTGATCTTTGTACCCGGTAATCTCCCAGTTGCGCATCGTATTGAGTGGGTCGCGGTGTGGCTCGGTTTGTACTGGTTGAGCAGTCTGATAACTGCCCTTGTGTCGATGGCCTTCCTGGGCGGTCAACTTTCTGCAATTCTCGCTCCCATCACAGGCATCCTGAAGCCCTTGATGATCTATACGATCTTCTTCTTTTGGGTGCGGCAGTCCTCGGCGGTACAGCGACTCAAGCTTATCTATTGGGGACTACTACTTGCGACTCCCCTCATGCTAATTGCGATTGCCCAGTTCCTTGATGTCTCTGGCATCCGCGATATTTCCAATAGGTATTATGGCAAGATCGGTCATCGCGGAACGACAGACGTGCTCGCAATGCTTTTCGGGGGACGAGTCTGCTCGACATTCGATGGTGAGCCTAATCAGTTCGGGACATTTTGCGCAATCGTATTGGCCTGTTGTATGGTGGCGGCGCTCTATGTGAGGAGAAAGGCCGCATTGCAAGGCGGTCTGCTTCTGGTCTTTGGGCTAACGCTCATCGGCCTGTTGCTGAGCTGGTCGCGCGGAGCCATGGGGGGTCTGGTAGCAGGGGTCTTGCTCGTGATGATGCTCACCAGCCCATTGCGCTGGATCAAGATTGCGCTGGCGATCATACTATTCGTCGTTACCGTCGGTCCGCTGATGCCCTTGACCGCGACCATGCGCGTGATACAGTTGGTGACCTTGCGTAATCAACAGGGTGCACCAATTTACTCGGAGCGCGAAGCACTCTGGCACGCCAATGTTGAGATATGGAAGCGGGATCCCCTGTTTGGAGTCATGGGGGTTCCTAAACCTGCGCCGGATAATCTGGCAATTGGCCTTGGATCGTTGACCGGAATATCTGGCCTGCTGTTGATGTCTGCCGCCCTGGTTGCCGCATTCTGGAAGGGTCTGAGCCAGTTTGTAACATGGTCCAGGGCAACGAGCAGATGGAACGAGCCAGAGATTCGCGCGCGGTGTGCTCTCAGTCTGATGGTCTCGGTCTCTACCTTAGTTATCGTGGTGAACGGCGCCGCCACGCCAACGGTTCTGGAGCCTCGCGTGCTGGAGCCCTATTGGGCTCTCATGGCTATCGGGCTCGCACCTTTAGCCTGTATCGGAAAACGCCAGGTCGAAGGCGCCGCACACGCTTGACTTGTAGGATTCAGATCATCCGCGCAAACAACCCGCATAAACTCGACTTGAACGCAATTACTTTTCGACGGATCTCGGACCGCTTCACCGGCACTCTGCAGTGAGGAATGCGCCGAAGGTAATGGGACGGACACCGACAAGTCATTGAGTTATGGGCGGTAGGCGACATTAAACCTGTTCTGGAATATCGGAGTAACCGCTTGTGCGGTTTGAGGTAATTCATATGGCCACGGCTTCACAAACGCACAAACCACTGATCGCGTTGTTCTCGCAAAATCTCGAGGGCGGCGGCGCTGAACGCGACTTGGTGAACCTCGCACGCAGTTTCTGCGAACGCGGTTTCCCGGTCGATGTAGTCCTCACTTCAGCGTCGGGCGTGCTTTTCTCGGAGTTGCCGAGTGCCGTGCGCGTGGTTGACTTGCAGTCGACAAGGATGGTTCTGAGCCTTCCAGCACTGTGCAAATACCTATTCCGTCAGCGTCCGCACTCGCTACTGGCCTTCTCGGATCACTCCAACATCGTTGCAATTTGGGCGGGGCGGATCACCGGCAGGCGGACCAAGATCGTTATCGGCGTTCACCAAACCTGGCCGATGGCGGCGGATAACCCGCGAGACAATTGGAAGATGCGGTTACTCCCTTGGTTTGCTCGGCGCGCTTATAAGCATGCTGACGCGATTGTCGCCGTTTCCAATGGCGCGGCGGATAGCCTGACAAGGACGCTCGGCATCGAGAGAGGACGCATTTCCGTCATTTACAACCCGGTGATTACCCCTGAGTTTCTCAAGCGTTCCTCGGAACCTCTGGCGCACCCGTGGTTCAATGCTGGCGAAGTGCCCGTTGTCGTTGGTATCGGATCACTCAATCCGAGGAAGGACTTTCCAACATTGCTGCGCGCCTTTGCAAAAGTGAGATCATTCATGCGATGCCGATTGATGATCATGGGCGAGGGCGCGAGGCGCGAAGAGCTCGAGCATCTCGCCGACGAATTGGGGATCAGGCAGGATGTACTTCTGCCCGGCTTTATCGCCAATCCCTTTCCCAACCTCAAACGGGCAGGCGTCTTCGTGCTCTCATCGAGTCGCGAGGGCCTGGGAAATGTGTTGATCGAAGCCTTGGCGCTGGGCGTCCCGTGCGTCGCGACGAACTGCGAAAGTGGCCCCTCCGAAATCCTGGCGGGCGGAAGATATGGCCTGCTGACCCCTGTAGGAGATGTAGACTCAATGGCCGCCGCCATAGCTGCCGCACTCAAGCGTACGCGCACCGCTGTCCCGGAGACCGCAATGCAGCCATTTACGCTGGCCACGGTGACCGATGCTTACGAACGTATCCTCGCCTAAGATAGATTTCGTTGCGAACCCCGGAGATCGACGAGGCCGTTCTTGAACGTGAAAGATTTGGATACCGCATCGACTCCTGAGTATTTCACCGTCAAAGCTGCAGAAGCTAGACGGAATGTCCGGCAAAAAGTGCTCCTGATCGCGCCTGTGGGTTCAGGCGTGGGAGGAATGATCGCCTGCGCCAATCTATTGGTTGAGGAGTTGCGCCGCCAGGATCTCGTTCAGCTTGAAATCATCGATTCTGCGCAGCGCTATCGCGACAATTGCGATCTCAGTCTTCTCAGCCGGATCTGGGGTGGCAGTTGGCACGCGTGCAACGTCACAATGAAATTGCTGATTTCCCTGGTCAAGTTCAGACCAGACTTTGTGTCAATTTGGTCTTCGGCCTCGCTGGGTTTGTTCCGCGACATTCCTTTATGCGCCTTGGCGCGGATATTGGGAGCACGAACTCATTTGTCCTTTCATTTTGGCCGCATTTCTGACCTGGCCATCAAACGCAACTGGGAATGGCGCATGCTGAGTCTTATCGTTCGCATCGGAACCATCGTAAGCGTCCTGGATCACCGTTCCCTGGTCGCGCTGGCAGACGCGTTCCCCAGCCGTTGCTTCTGCCAGACACCGAACGCCGTTGACATGGACTGGATTGATGAGATTCGCGAGAAGCCCTGCGCCGCCCGGCCTGCGGCAGCCTGCCCGTTACTTGTTTTTGTGGGGATGGCGCTCGCGTCCAAGGGGGTAATCGAACTGGTGGAGGCGTGTGCGGGGATTTCGGACCAGGCCTTCGAATTGGAGATCGTCGGGCCAGTCGCGCCGGAGATGGAGAGGCAACTGACGGCGATTGCCGCCGCCCGCAAAGGCGGTCACTGGCTAAGGTTTGCCGGGGCTATCTCTAATGACGAGGCCGTCGCGCGGGTCGCGCGTGCCGATGTCTTTGTCCTCCCCTCTTACTCGGAGGGTTTTCCAAGATCGATCCTGGAAGCGATGGCCCTAGGGATCGCCATTGTTGCAACGAACGTCGGCGCCATTCCGGAGATGCTGCAAGGCAACCTTGGCGAGGCAGCCGGCATCATCGTTCCACCTCGAGACGCAAAGAGTCTCAGACTCGCGATTGAAGACCTGTTGCTTGACCCGGCGAAGAGATCTGCGCTGGGCGCTGCCGCTCGGAGTAAGTGCCAGGCGTCTTACCTCATATCGAATCATGCCCGTGGCGTCGCTCTCGATGTATGGGCGGACGCACGGAACATGGGGGGGAAATGAATGCAAATGACGAAATCGGATTTCTTGATTGAAATCGACGCAATAACCCAGGCCGATCCTGGAACAACGGCAATAGATGACAGGCTCGTCTCTCTGGCAGGGTGGGACTCTATGGCCGTTGTAATGTTTCTTGCCATGGTTGACGAGAAATGTAATGTCTCCTTGAATGTGAACGTGCTGGCATCGTGCGAGACGATCGGTGACCTCGCGAAACTGTGTGCAGTGGATTTGACTTAGTAGAGTCAGAATCCGATTCGGAGCGCTGTCGCTCAAAATGTGTCTTGGCGTCTGCACGTTGTGTGCCCCCTTACGTAGATCGACATTCAATCGAGCCCCTGTAACGTCTCGCAGGCACCGAGTACACCAGATAAGCGTGGAGATTTGAGATTGTCATGAAAAATAGTGGAATCCTGGCTGTCGAACCTGAACTCGGCGAACAGATCTTGACCTATGAGGAACTCGAACTCAGATTTGGGTGCGAGATCATGCAGAAGGTGCTGTCTTCTACTGGCATTCGAAATCGGCGCGTGGCGGCTCCAGGGGTCTGCGGTTCTGACATGGCGTATTCGGCAGCCAATCGGTTACTCCAGCGGCATTGCATCAATCCCGACAGTATTGACCTGCTGATCTTCTGCACCCAAACCCCGGATCACTGGTTGCCGACCACCGCCTGTATACTTCACGACCGCTTGAAACTGAAGAAGGGTTGCGCGGCATTCGACATTAACCTGGGCTGCAGTCAGTATGTATATGCGCTTTCCGTTGCACATTCCATGCTGCTGTCAGGGTGCGCCAGCCGAGCTCTGGTTCTAACCGGCGACACCATGACTCGAACCATTCATCCTCAGGACCGCGCCTTGGTTCCGTTGATGGGCGACGCCGGCAGCGCTACGCTCCTTGGGGAAGTGGAAAGCGGTGAGGGCTTCAGGGGCTTTGAATTAGGTACCGACGGTTCTGGACACAAATATCTCATGATCCCAGCCGGAGGGTCCCGGCTGCCTGCCTCTCCATCGACTGCGATAGAGACCACAGACAGCGAGGGCAGCGTTCGCTCGATGGAGAACTTCTACATGAACGGGGCTGCGGTCTTCTATTTTGCGATCTCAACGGTACCGAAGGTTGTGGAGTCGTTGCTTCGCAAGCTGTCATTGACTATGGATGACATTGATCTTTTCCTCTTCCATCAAGCGAACAAATTCATGCTGGATCACCTGGCTAAGAAGTTGAAAATACCCCCTGAAAAGACTCATTTCTACATCGAGGAAGTGGGGAACACCAGCGGATCTACCTTGCCTTTGCTGATCGCTGACGCGGACCGAGCAGGAAAGTTGAAACCCGGAGCAAATGTGTTGGCAATCGGCTTTGGTGTTGGCTTGTCCTGGGCCGCAACCGTAATCCGCTGGCCAGAAAACGCACACGGTTCAGTTCAATGAGAGCTACTTCTGCAGTCGATGGTCAGAGAAGCTTGTTTCCAGGACCATGGCACGACGCCCGTGGGGTACGGGACTCGCGCCGATTCTAGTGGTTCGATGCGCAGCAGAAACCGATGCCGCACTTCGAATAGGTGATCCCTGCCGAGGTTCGATCGAACTCAGACAATAGCATGATTTTCTTCCGTAGGAACTTAAGATGATCAACAACGCTGCCGGCCAACAGACCGAGATCGAGTGTCAGAATCGCTTCGGCCTGTCGTCAGCAACGCGGCTCGCATTGTTTGTCGAAGAAAGCCTGCGCGCCTCAGCTGCCGATGTTGTCGCAGTGGAGCGAATCTACGAGCAAGCGTCCGAGCTGACGCCAGATTGTGACTGGAGGCATACGGCCGAGGATTTGGCAAGCAGACCATCCGCAATTGCGAAATGGCTCGCGGCCGCGTTGTTCGAGTCTGGCGGGGATTTCTTGCGCGCGTCGGCATCTCTCGATTCGTTCGCATGTCCGTCTTCACAACCGGCCGAGGTGCTACGCCTTCTGGCACAGGCGAGGACGCTGACTCATGGTGGCAACGCCTCCGCAGCAGTTTTTCCGCTCAAGCGAGCCATCCGCATGTCGGAATCCTATCGCGCGCTCAACGCGTGTGGAAGAGTGCTGCGGCTTCTGGAGAATCCCGGGGGCGTTCAGCACGGGCGAACATGCCGGTTGGCTATGCTTGGCAACGCGACATTCGATCTGGTTTTGCCCGTGCTAAGGACAGTTGCATTCGCGGGTGGAATCGAATTAGTCACCTACAATGGCGCATACAACCAGCATATGCAGGAAGTTTTCGATGACAGTTCGCAGCTTCGCGCATTCTGCCCTGACGTTATCGTCTTTGCGCTCGACTGGCGTTCACTCTCGCTGCCTGAAGTAACAGAAGATCCACATGCAATCTTAGCGACCAGCTTGGCAGGTGTAACCAACGCGTGGCATGCGGTAGCTTCGAGGTTTCACTGTCATGTGATTCAGCATAACTTCGTGGTGCCGGAGGTATCGCCCTATGGTGGGCTTAGCGGAC
>Ga0182027_10003303_pt1 | contig 25694 bp, 28 predicted proteins | sample 712E1DmetaG_FD_121300 | JGI IMG/M metagenome (GOLD analysis project Ga0182027, IMG submission 121300) | Permafrost microbial communities from Stordalen Mire, Sweden - 712E1D metaG (Illumina Assembly) | ecosystem: Environmental > Terrestrial > Soil > Wetlands > Permafrost | place: Sweden...
CCCGAATATTTGGCAAGAAAAAAGAATTTGCCTCCGAAATTTACGACCATGCGAATCTGCTCAAGTTCCTAAACCCAAAGGAGCTACCAAGCTCGATGAAAAAAACTTCCGAAATCGCTGCGCTACAATGCGCAAAAGAGTCGCCATTTTGCGAACAGCGGCGCCTCCAGGTCCGTTGTGGTTTGAATCTTGATTCACGGCAATCCAAGTTGCCCCGGAGGGCAGGGCAATCGGTTGCTTTCCCTGCCGCGCCACTCTCTGCCCGGCTCCACATTTTTCTTGACAATGAGGAGAATGGATTTTAGCCTACCCGCATTGCGGCTTTCAATGCGGGTAGACTCTATTTCAAACCAAAACACATCCAGAGGACCTCAGCGAGTAGAGAGTGGCGGAGGTTTCCTGAGAGGGACCGCGATGGACGATGCCGCGCTGGGGCGACTGCGTGGCTGGGTGGCTGCCCGGCTCCACATTTTTCTCGACAGTGGAACGAATAGAATTTAGCCTACCCGCATTGCGGCTTTCAATGCGGGTAGGCTCCGTTTTAAACCAAAACACGTCCAGAGGACCTCGGCGAGTAGAGAGTGGCGGAGGTTTCCTGGGAAGGACCGCGATGGACGATGCCGCGCCGGGTGGCTGACCACTTCCATTGTTCCACCTCCATTGTTCTTGACAATGGAAAGAATGGAATTTAGCATTCCCGCATTGCAGCTTTCAATGCGGGCATGCTCCATTTCAAGCCAAAACACGTCCAGAGGACCTCGGCAAATGGAGAGTGGCGGAGGTTCCTGAGAAGGACCGCGATGGACGATGCCGGTCTCTGCCAGATGCCGGTTGCAAAATGCTTGTAACCTGTTGAAGGGAGGGATAGTCTTAGATAACAGCAAGTCACCTGAAGCGTGCGCGTGGAGTGTATTCTTCACGGAGCTTGGAATTGACAACGAAAGAGAAATCTATGAAATACACTAAATTGACATCCAAATCTTTAATGAAAGTCGTTGCCTGCGCGATAGTTACGCTTGGCGCGGTCAGTCTGGCGCAGGCTCAAGAAAAGAAGGCGGCGTCGGTTGATCCTTCGGGCATCTACACCTGGGTTCAGGGAGGGCGGGGTGGTGGGCCGGGCGCGACCAACACTCTGGTTTTGAAGCTGGAAGGCGGGAAATTGACTGGCTCGTTGACCGCACCGGGACGCGCCGGGCGCCGCGGAGGCGCTGCCGACACCAACGCTGCCCCTCCTCCCCCGCCCGCCCCCGTCAAAACGGATATCTCGGAGGGCAAGGTTGACGGAGACACCGTGTCGTTCAAGGTCGTCGTCACGGCGGGTGGGAACGAGCGGATCACGTCCTACACGGGCAAGGTCAGCGGCGACACCATCACCGGAACGGTGACGCCTCCGGGCCGCGGCGGCGCCGAACCGACCGCGCGTCCCTGGACGGCCACCAAGCAGAAATAATCCTGCCTGACAGGCGTTGAAATTCAGCGGCGCAGTTCCCTGTGGGCTGCGCCGTTTCTATCTGGGCGATGAACGGTAGTGCCTCAATTTAATTGTTGTTGAGTCGGCGTTGCGCGCCGATTTCGAGCCACAGGCTCGACACTACACCAAATTAAGGCACGACCCGATCCAACTCTGAATTGACAGCGGGAACCGGGGGAAGCAGGCTTGGGGTTGGCCAATATATTTATGAAATCATTCAATCTGTTGACTTTTGGAACGGCCGCTTTGCTGGGGTTGACCGCGTGGCGGCAAACGGCGGCCGCCGAGGACGCCACCAATAACCTGCTCACGGCGGAGGAAAAAGCCGGGGGCTGGCAGCTTCTGTTCAACGGCAAGGACTTCAGCGGCTGGCATAATTTTCACAGCGACCGCGTTGCGCCCGGCTGGAAGGTGTTGGGCGACACGCTGGCTTGCGCGAACCCGCAAATGGCCGGCGACATCGTCACGAGCAACCAGTTTTCCTGGTTCGAACTGCAACTGGATTACAATATTTCCGACGGCGGCAACAGCGGCATCCTCTACCACGTGACGGGGGAAGACCAGCCCACCTGGCCCACCTGGCTCAGCGGCCCCGAATTCCAACTGCTGGACAACGTCAACGGACACGACGCGCAGCCGCGGCAGATGTCCGGCTGGCTTTACGGCCTTTATCAACCGCCGGTTGATCCCAAAACCGGCCAGCCTCTGGACGCCACCAAACCGGCGGGCCAGTGGAACCACATCCGGCTGCTGGTGACGCCGGAAAAATGCGAGCACGACATCAACGGAGTCAAGTATTTCGAATACGCGCTGCACAGCGAGGACTTCAACGCCCGCGTCGCCAAGAGCAAGTTTGCGCAGATGCCGCCCTACGCCAAATCGGACACCGGCAGCATCGCCCTGCAGGGGGATCACGGAGCGATTTCCTTCCGCAACATCAAGATCAGGCCCGTCGCAGCAAAATAAAATCTCCCGCCCGCCCGCCCCAGCCAAAGTTCCGGCCGGTTTTGCGACGATGAAAAAACTCCGCCTCATTTTGTGCGTTGCCCTGGCGGGCTGCGCCGGCGGCCCGCCCGGGAACACGTGCGACGAGGGGTGCAAACCCACCGCCTTTGCCACGCTCGAAGACGAATACTTGACAGGTTATCTGGCGTGGCGTCCGCTGGCCGCCGTGCAACTGGGCTTCCACCAATACGACGGCAAGCTGACCGACTACAGCCGGGCGTCCGTTGACGGGGAACTGGCCCGGCTCCAGCAGTTCGACCGCCGGCTGGACGGAATCAACCCCAAGGGGCTGAGCCGGCAGGAGTTTTTCGATCTGCGCAACCTGCGCGCCGGGATTCGGCGGGAATTGTCCAGCTTCCAAATCTTGCAAGCCTACACGCGCAACCCGATGACCTACGCCGGCGCGCTGGACGTCAGCCCTTACATCAAGCGCGACTTCGCGCCGCTGGAGCAGCGGGCGCGCGGGATCATCGCCATTCTCAAGCAGGCGCCATACGTCACGGCGGCGGGACGGGCCAACCTTGGCGATGCGCTGCCCCGGCCGTGGGTGGAAACGGCCATCGAAATTGGCGGCGGCACGGCGGATTTCCTGGAGAAGGACCTGGCCGCCGCGCTGAAGGATTTGAAGGATGCGCCGTTGCGCGCGGAATTCACGGCGGCCAACCAGCGGGCCATCGCCGAGATGCGCGGCTTTGTGAAGTTTTTGCGGGAGGAGAAATTACCCAAGGCGTCCAGCCAGTTCGCCCTGGGCCGGGACAACTTCGCCAAAAGCCTGCGCGACGGGGAATTGATCGAGCTGGCGCCGGAGCGGATTTTGGAAATCGGGCTGGCGGAGTTGCGGCGCGAGCAGCAACTTTTCGCGGAGACGGCGGCGAAGATTGATCCGACGCGCAAGCCGATCGAGGTTTTTAACCAAATCCAACGCGACCATCCGACGGCCGAGGGCCTGATCCCGGACACCCGGAAGGACCTGGAGGCGATCCGGGCTTTTGTGGTCAGCCATCACCTGGTCAGCATCCCTTCGGAAGTGCGCCCGCGGGTGGAGGAAACGCTGCAATTCGAGCGGGCGAGCAGTTTCGCCTCCATGGACAGTCCCGGCCCGTTTGAAACCAAAGCGACGGAGGCCTATTACTACGTCACGCCGGTGGAGCCGGAATGGACGGCGCAACAAAAGGAGGAATGGCTGAGCGCGTTTAATTACTACACGACCGACGTGGTTTCCATCCATGAGGTATATCCGGGGCATTACGTGCAATTCCTGAGCATGAACGCCTCCAAGGCCACGACGATGGAGAAGATTCTGGGCAGCTACGCCTACGTGGAGGGATGGGCGCATTACTGCGAACAAATGGTGATTGACGAGGGATATGGCGCGGTCGGGCCGGCGGCGGGAGAGCAGGCGGTGGAGATCAAGGCGGCGAAATACCGCCTGGCGCAACTGGACGAGTCGCTGCTGCGGGTGTGCCGCCTGTGCGTGTCCATCCAGATGCATTGCCAGGGAATGTCGGTGGAGGAGGCGGCGAAGTTTTTCCAGGACAATTGTTATTACGGCGAAAAGCCCGCGCGCGCGGAGGCGATGCGCGGGACGTTCGATCCGGGCTATTTGAACTACACGCTGGGCAAGCTGATGATCCTGAAACTGCGGCGGGATTATCAAGCGCAGGAAGGGGCGGCGTATTCGCTGGAGAAGTTCCACGATGAAATGCTCCGCCACGGCATGCCTCCCGTGCCGCTGCTGCGGGAACTCCTGCTCAAGGACCCCCGGCTGCGGGGGCAGGCGCTCTGAGGGCGGGCCTGCCGGGGCAGCTTGATTTCAGTTCGCCTTCACGGCGAATCCGTTGGCAGGGGGGGATGATTTCGACGCGGCGGCGGGGGAGCCGGCGGGGGCGTCGAGGTAATCGCGGATTCGCCGCAACAAATGGTCCGGAGTAAAGGGTTTTTCCATGAAATTGCCGTTGACCCGCAAGAGGGAGTCTTTTCCCAGCATGTCATCGGTGTAGCCACTGCAGAAAATGACCTTCATCCGAGGCGCCTCGGCCAGCATCCGCTCGGCCAGTTCCCGCCCGCCCACGCCGCCCGGCATCACCATGTCGGTGAGAAGGAGGTCAATGTTGGGCCGGCGGTCGCGCCAAAGCTGCAAGGCGGCGACGCCGGATTCCGCCTCGTAAACGCGGTAGCCTTTGCGTTCCAGGATGTGCCGGAACAACTGGCGCAGCGCGGTTTCGTCCTCGACGAGCAGAATGGTCTCGTGGCCTCCGCGAGTGGGACTGGCTTTGAGACTTTCAGGCCGGGCGGGGGCGGGTTGGGCCAAAGGAGGCAGGTAAATATGGAAAGTGGTGCCGACCTGGAGCTTGCTCTGGATTTCGATCCAGCCCTGGTGCCGTTCCACAATGCCAAAGACAGTGGCCAGGCCCAGTCCGGTTCCTTTGCCGGGTTCCTTGGTGGTGAAGAAAGGCTCGAAGATGTGAGGCAGGTCTTCGGGGGCGATTCCGCCGCCGGTGTCGCAGACGGCGAGATGGACGAACTGGCCGGGGCGTCTATTGGGGCGGGCGGACAGATCGGCCGGGCGGAAGGTGGCGGTGGAGGTTTCCAGAAGGAGACGGCCGCCTTGGGGCATGGCGTCGCGCGAGTTGACGGCCAGATTGACGAGGATTTGTTCCATCATGCCTGGGTCGGCACTGACCCACGCGTTGCCCGAACCATAGCGGGCTTCCAAACCAATATGCTCGCCGATCAGACGCCGCAGCATTTTGGTCATGTTGGCGACGACCTCGTTCAGATCCAGGGCCTTGGGCTGGAAGACCTGACGCTGGCTGAAGGTGAGCAACTGGCGGGTGAGGTTGGCCGCTCTGTCGCCCGCGGCGCAGATTTCGGAGGTGGCGGCGACCCACTCTTTGTCGGCGGCCGTGCGGGCCTGCAACAGGGCCGCATTACCCTGGATGACGGTAAGGATGTTGTTGAAGTCGTGAGCCACGCCCGCGGCCAATTGCCCGAAAGCCTGCATCTTTTGGGACTGGCGCAACTGGGCCTCCAGTTCCTTGCGCTCGGTGATATCGCGGATGGTTTCAATGGCGCCGGCGACCTCGCCATTGCTGTGGTACAAGGGCCGGGCCTTTCCCCAAAAGACGTGTAGTTTGCCGTGCATTCGCGCTTCCCCCTCGCCCACAAGAACGTCTCCCTCCTTCTGGGTCGAAAGATAAAGGCGGGCGGCCTCCTGGTCCGGCCCCAAGACCAGATCAATGAGCATGGGTCTTGGAGTTCCATAAAAAGCCCGGGCATATTCATGGCCACCTTTTCCCAGCGCGGCGCCGGCCGTGCAGCCGGTCATTGCCTCCATGGCGTGATTCCAAGCGATGACTTTGCCCTGCCGGTCAATGGCAAAGGTGGCGTCGGGCAGGAAATCAATGATTTCGGAGAGACGTTGTTGGGATTCGCGCAAGGCCTCTTCCACCCGTTTGCGTTCGGTGATGTCCTGCAAGAGTTGTTCGTTGGACCTCTGCAATTCCTGGGTGCGCTGCCGGACCATGCCATCCAATTCCTCCAGGTTGCGGGCGGCTTGGCGGCCCAGGCGCCATTTTTCCGCCAGGGCATTGGCCAACTGGAGGATCTCGACCACGTCAAAGGGCTTTTTGAGGATGACCATCCGGTCGGGCGAGCCCAGGCGCCGGGTCATCTCGTCCCAGGAGTAGTCGGAGTAGGCGGTGCAAATGACGATCTGCAAGTCCGGATCGGTCTCCAGCAGGCGGGCGGTGGTTTCGATCCCATCCCAGCCCGGAGGCATGCGCACATCCACAAAGGCGAGCGCAAAAGGGCGGCCGGAATCCACCGCCTGTTTGGCCGCGGCCAATCCTTCCTGTCCCTGAAAGGCCGAGGTCAGCTCGAATTCCGGCCTTTCCCCAGACCCGGCATCGGCGCCGAACAATTCCTCCGTCGCCTGGGCCAGATTGGCGTCCTGCTCCTGGCGGCCACCCAGAATTTTTCGGAAATCGGCGTGGATGGCGCGGTTGTCATCAATGACAAGGATGCGGCGGTTGGCTGGAATGGCGGAAGTGGTCATGCGGTCTGCTCCTGGGGACAGGCGGGAAGTTCCAGCGTAAAGGTTGCGCCTTGGCCCGGGCCGTCGCTTTGAACGGTCAACGAACCACCCATTTCGCGGGCGGCCAGGGCGCCACTGTGCAGGCCGAAGCCATGGCCATCCTTGCGGGTGGTAAAGCCGTGCTGGAAGATGCGGGTGAGATGGTCGGGGCCAATGCCAACGCCGTTGTCAATGACCGAGATTTTGACGCGCTGATTGCCGTTGGCCACGCGGAGGGTGAGGCGCTTGTCCGGGCGGCCGGAGTCGTCGCAGGCGTATTTGGCGTTGCGCACCAAGTTGACGAGGATTTGGAGGATTTTGTGTTTTTCGACCGAGAGGGGAGGCACCTGGGCAAATTCGCGGATGACCTCCACCCCGTGACGGCTCAAGGCGCCGAGATTCATGCGCAAGCTGTCTTCGACCAGGCTGTGGATGTTGACGATTTCCTTGACGCCGGAAACCTTGGCGTAGTTTTGCTGCATGGCCACAATCTCGTTGATGTGCTCGATGTTGCGCCGGAGCGAATCCATCTCGTTGAGGGCCGCCTCCTGATCGGCCAGGAGGTGGCCGGAGAGCTGGGCGAGAAAAGAGGGCAATTGTTTGCCTTTGGGGTCGCTGGTGATGAAGGTCCCCAGGTCGCGCTCGTGTTCCCGGAGCAAGGCCACGACTTTGGCCAGACTGGAAGCCTTGGACTTGCGGACGCGGTCCATGACCAGACTGGCGGAAACGTTGACGCTGTTGAGGACATTGCCGACGTTGTGGAGGACGTTGGTGGCGATTTCCGTCATGCCCGCCAGGCGGGAGGCATCGACCAATTGCCGGTGAAGTTTCTCGGCCTCTTGCTCGGCTTGTTTGTGTTGAGAGAAATCCACCACGATTCCCTGGCTGCCGACGATCGTTCCGTCGAGGCCAAAGACGGGGGACTTCAGGACGTGCAGATACTGCTCCCCGCCGGAGGCGACGGGATAATGTTCCTCGGTTTCGATTTGCTTTCCGGTCTGCAGGATAAGTTTGTGGTGGCCGGAGCCTTGTTCGGCCAGCTTGCGTTCTTCGGGCTGGTCTTTGCCGCGCGCGGCGATGATGAGGCGGGCGGATTGCTCGGGGGTTTTCCCCAGGAGCTGGTCCTCGGTCAGACCTTTGAGCCGGCAAAACCAGGAATTGACGAAGACATAACGGCCTTCTTTGTTCTTGCGGAAAACTCCGACGGGCAGTTGGTCCACCAGCGCCTGATAAAGCGCGCGCGAGTTGGCCAGTTCGGCGGTTCGGTTCTGCACTTCCGCTTCGAGCAGCTCGCGGGCTTTTTGCGAGGCCTGCTCTTTGAGTTTCAGGCGGCGGACGCGCTGGAGATAAACCCCAATCAGCGCGGCGCACCCCAGCCCGCCGCAGAGGGAGTAGAACCACCCCGTCTGATAATAGTGCGGGCGCAATTCGATGGTGAGGGCGTCCCCTTCCACGTTCCAAACGCCGTCGGCGTTGGCGGCGATGACGCGAAAGGTGTAGCGGCCCGGCTTGAGGTTGGTGTAAAAAGCCATGTGGCGGTCCCCCGTTTCCACCCAATCTTTGTCGTAGCCCTCCAACTGGTAGCGGAACCGCAATTTTTGCGGCGCGATGAAACTGAGGGCCACAAAATGGAACTCCAGTTCGCCCTGGCCCGGCGGTACGACGGCGCTTTGGTTCCGGTCCAAGTCAACGCCGTTGGCGCGCACGCGGTCAATGCGGACCGGGGGCGCGATCAGGTTGCTCAGGAGGTGGGCGGGATCCACCTCGACCACCCCGTTGGCGCTGGGGAACCAAATCCGCCCGTCCGGCGTTTTGCAGGCCACGCGTTCCTGGATGGTCTTGTCGGCCTGCTTGACCGACTCCGGCCCGTCATAGGCCGTGCATTGGACCTGGGCGGTTTTTCCATCGGCGAAGTCGTTCATGCTCCTGCGGCTGACGCGGAAGATGCCGCGGCCGGAGTCCACCCAAAGATTGCCAAAGTCGTCGGGAACGATGGAGAAAATATTATTGTCAAACAATCCGTCCTTCCGGCTGACGCACCGAACCTGGTTGTCTTTGAGCCGCACGATTCCAGTCAGCAGCGCCCCCCAGACCACGCCCTCCTCGTCCTGGCAAATCCATTGCACCCGGGTGTCCGCCAGACCCTCCGCCGCCCCCCATTGCCGGAAACCGCCGTCTTTGACGCGAAAAATCCCATTGACGCAGGCGACCCAAATCTCTCCGTCCCGGCCGGAAACCAGATTGAGAACCCAGCCCAGGTTGGGTTGGCCGTTGGTAAAAAGATAAGGCTCGAAAAAATTGGTTCCCGCGCGATAAAGGGAACCACCCACAGAGGCCACGACACTGTGCGCGTCCTCCGCGATTCCCACCACCAAATCCCGGGCGAAATAGGTCGCGACCGCCTTTTCCCCAGAGAACGCCACCAGCCGCCTGGTCCCGCTGACCAGATAGACGTCTCCATTGCCAGCCTCAAACACGCGCTTGGTATAGGGACGGGGCAGTCCGGCTCCCACGCCGTAAGTCTTGGGCTTGCCGTCAAAGTAAGTCAGCCCGCCACTGCTGCCCACCCAGAGACCACCCTTGCGCGAGGCACCCACAGCCATGGCGTCTTTGACGGTTGGGTCCTCGGCCGCATTTTGCGTGGGGAACTTTACGTCGGTGAGCTGGCTCAAACCATCGCGGGTCCCGATCCACAGGCTGCCTTCGCGATCTTCCGCCAGGGCCTTGACATAATCGCTCGCCAGTCCGTCGGTTTTCCGAAGGAAATCATAGGCCCCCTTTTGATAACGCGCCACTCCCAGGCTGGACGTTCCCACCCACAAGACACCATGCCGGTCCACCAGCAGGGCGCGAATTTCCACCGTCAACGGGGGAATTTCTTTTCGCACCAGGTTTGTGTCATAACAATACAATCCTTCTCCAGTGCCCAGCCAGATTCGGCCCTGCGGGTCTTCCGCCAGGGCGAGAACATCGGCCGCGTCCAATGCCGGGTCGGGGAGCTTGGTGATCTTTCCATCCTCCCGGCAATAAACTCCCTGGCCGGCTGTGCCGAACCAGAGCCGGCCGCGGGCATCCTCGTACACGCAAAGGACAAGGTAGGCGGGGAAAGGGGTGGATGGACCCAAGACCTGTTCATAACTGCCTGCGCGGGTCAACCTGGAGGCCCCGTTCTCGCCCGCCAACCAAAGCGTCCCGTCTTTGCTCTCGACCAGGCCGCAGACGTTCAAGTCGGTCTTTCCCCAATCGTTCCTTCCCCGGAAGGAGAACGATTGGCCGTCGCAAAAGCCAAAAGCGCTGTTTTCCAGCCCGGCCCAGAGCCCCCCATCGCGGGCGCTGGCCAGGCTGGTGACGACGCTGTTCCGCACGGCCTGCACGCGGCCCAGATCCAGCAGCTTGAAATCAGTCCCATCAAAACGAACGAGTCCAACGACCGTGCCCAACCAGAGATAGCCGTCTTTGGTCTGGGCGATGGCGTTGATGCCGTTGACGGGAAGGCCACTGGGCCGGCTCCACGTCTGGCAGTTGTACTGGTGAACGTCGCCGGCCGGATCAAGGGCAAACCCCTGGCCAGGCAGCAAGAGGTGAAGAGACACCGCTCCCGCCAGCAACACGCGCCGGATCCATCGCTGTTTCTTCCGCATACATAAGGTATCGGCAGAAACGGCCAAGACTTGATTAAGAAAGCCTTACCAAACCCGGCCCTTTATGGCTGCCAGACAGCCCGCCAGAACTTTTGGCCCGCGCCGGGCGGGAGGGTGTTGGTGAAATTCAGGGGCGATGCCGCCAGCAGGTTGGTGGAGACAGAGGTCCAGGCGGTTAAATTGGCCGAGGTTTGCAGCACGTAAGGCGCGCCGGATTGACCCGCAAGTTGCAGGACAAACGAGCCGGACGAGGCTTGCCGCGGCAGAGCCGCCAGGGAAGGCGCGGCGGGCGCAAAGGCAAAAACGGTGACGGAATACGGCGCGAAAGAATAATTGAAGCTCGCGGCGGCGACGCCGAAGCTGCTCTGGGCGATGTCACACGAGCCAACCCCGGTTTCGGCGGCATTATCCTGGGGCATGCCGTAGGAGTAAACGGCCGCGGCCGGGGCCGGCGTAAAACCGTTGAGGGCGATTTGGGCGGTGAAGTTGGACCCGCTGTCTTTATTGACAACCAGGAGCGTCAGCGCGCCGTCCTTGCGCCGCACGGCGTAAGCCGGAAGCAGGCTGTAATCGCTGGAGGCGCTGAGCACGGTATCGCCGGCCCGGACGAAGAATTGCAGGAGCTTGGCGGTGAAAAAGGGCGGGTAACGGTTGGTCAGGGAATCGCCCGCGCCATTGATCGCGCCGAGGTCGCCGTAGAGGCGCCAACCGTAGAGCGAAGGATCGAGATTGCCGCCGTTGTCCGTGCCATTGCGAAGGTCCCACCAGATGAAGGAATTAAACTCCGTCTTCATCAACTGGCAGAGGCTGTCGGCGTAATAGAGGCCGTTGACCAGGCTGACGGATTGTTTGCCCTGGCTGCCCGAGTTGCTGTTGTTTTCGGTGCAGACCAGTTCGATGTTCGTTCCGCCGGGGCCGAAGTAATTGGTGATTTGTTGCCGCAAATCGGCCGCGTCGCCAATCCAGTTGCTCGTTCCCTGCAAGAGGAAAGGATCGCTTTCGGTGTCGGTGTATTCCGGATACCAATGATAAATGGCGAAATCGGGCGTCACGCCGAGATTTTTCAAGGTGCTCATCAGAACGGGAGTCCAGCCGTAGTGGACTTGGTGGGTGAGCAGATTGGTGGCCGGGTGGTTGGTGTAACCGTTGGAATTGTTGTCCTCTCCGGTGGTCACGACGACGCCGACTTTAATGGCTGGGTCGGCGGCTTTCATTTGCAGGAGGTAACTTTGCGCGCGCGTGGCGTAAGTGTAGGGATCGTGCGGGTAGGTGTTGCTGTCGGTTTCCCAAGTGCCATAAAGCTCGTTGCCGATTTCCCAATACTCGAAGCCATAGTGATTGGTGAGGTTGGAGTTTTTCACCCACGCGGCGGCCTCGGCCGGCGTGCCGGTGCCGTAGTTGGCGGTGATGAAAACCTGGGCGCCAATATTGGTGGCCACGCGCGCGAAGTTGCTGAAGGAAGTGGCCCATGTCCAGGTATTGGTATCCGTGGTGTTGGAAGCCCAATGATAATCATCCGACTCCGATCCTCCGGGAAACCGCAAGGTGTGCAAGCCGGCTTCGTTCAATTCTTCAATGGTTTGGGGCGTGTTGAACGAACTGTCCCAAACCGCGGTGTTGATTCCGAACCAGCGGGCATCGGCGGTGCGGATGGATTGGGCGGCGTTGACGACCAGGTGCGCCAGAGACGGCGCCGGGGCGGGTCCCAGTTGAACCGCATCCAAGTAGAAGGTGTTGGCGGCGCCTCGGTCAGTTAGCTGGAACCAGAACCCGTTGCAATTGGTCTGGTTCACCAAGCCCAGCGCCGAGAAAGGGACGGTAAACTTCTGCCAGGTGTTTGCGAGCAGAACCGGCAGAACGTGGTTGGTTTGGGCGTTGCCTCCCGCCACTCCCAGCACCTGCACGATCTGACCGCCTCCCGCGCCGCCGTTGATCCAGAAGCTGATGTTGGTGTAGGGGGCGGTGCTGAAGCCCGCGTGATAAAGCCAAAGCGCCTGCCAATAGGCGGCGCTGACGCTGATGGAATCGCTGCCGGAATAGACCGGGGCGCTGTTGCTGAAATTCCGCGGCGCCCAACTCCAGTCCTGGAATCCGTTGACCAGATTGTCCGTGTAAACCGGGAGGTCCGCCTGCGCGGTCGCCAATTGGAGCGCGGTGAGGCAACCCGGAATCAGCAGAGCAATTTTTTTCATGCGGCAACAGCCCAACCTCTGAAATCGAATTTCACTTGAGTTCAGTTCTACAATAGTCCGCGCCGCCGGAGAGGCAAATGGAAAAGCTGGCGGTGGCGCCAAGCGCCCGCGCCGGGTTGGCCAGGGAAACCGGTTTCCTTTGCCTGAGTTGGTCCCGCTTGCGAAAAAGCCAGAAATCGGAAATCCTGAGGCAGATGAGCGACTATGTTCACGGCTACTCGGAGCGGGAGCACCGACGGCTGCACGACCAGTCCCAAACGCTGGCGGACTTGCTCCATCACGACACCCTTTACCCGGCTGGCAGCCGGGTGCTGGAGGCCGGCTGTGGCGTCGGGGCGCAAACGGTCCATCTGGCCCGCAACAACCCGCGAACTCACTTCACCTCGGTTGATATTTCCCCGGCCTCGGTCAAGGCGGCCCGGCTGGCGCTGGATCGCGCCGGTCTGGGCAATGTCACCTTCCAAACCGCCGACCTGTTCCACCTGCCGTTTGCCGAGGCGAGATTCGACCATGTGTTCGTCTGCTTTGTGCTGGAGCATTTGAAAAATCCCGGCGAGGCGCTGCAACAGCTCAAGGCGGCGCTCAAGCCGGGCGGAACCCTGACGGTCATCGAAGGAGACCATGGCTCGACGTTCTTTCATCCGCGCAGCGAGGCGGCGTGGCGGACAATCCAATGCCTGATTGACCTTCAAGCGGCGCTGGGCGGCAATGCCTTGATTGGCCGCGAACTTTATCCGTTGCTGCGAGCGGCCGGTTTTGCTCAAGTGAGCGTGTCGCCGCGGTTTGTCTATGTGGACTCCAGCCGGCCGGCCTGGGTCGAGGGATTCACGCGCAACACCTACATCGCCATGGTCGAAGGGGTGCGCGAACAGGCCCTCTCCGCCGGACTGACCGATGCGGCTGCCTGGGAGAAAGGCATGGCTGACCTCAAAGCCAGCGCCGGAGCAGAGGGCACGTTCTGCTACACCTTTTTCAAAGCCGTCGCCACAAAAGCATCGTAACCTCTCCGGCGTGGGCGCCATTGAGTTTGCCGGCACCAATGCGGGCAACCACACCCGCCGCTTTTGCCGCGCCCGGACGCCCGCCGGGCCGTGAGTCGGGGTGACTTTTGGCGTTTTTTCTGTTGCGCCGGGGCGGAACCGGCTGTACTATGGGTTCAAATACAGGGCTGTTAAGCCCCCAATAATAGAAGGGCGGAAAAAGTTGCGCCCTGAAAACAGGCTGTTTTTGCCGGGTTTTCAGGGAAAAGTAATTTTTTCGCAATTTATTGTTGCAACGGTGGAACGGTTTAACTATATTCCGCGTCCCGCTTCCCTCAGAGGGGGAATTGGGGTGTAACACGTTATTGCTCAAATGCCGACGATTAATCAACTGGTCCGATTTGGACGAAGGAAGCTGCGCAGCAAGTCCAAGGCTCCGGCCTTGCAGAACTCGCCCTATCGGCGCGGGGTCTGTATTCAGGTGATGACGCGCACGCCCAAGAAGCCCAATTCGGCCATGCGCAAGGTGGCCAAGGTCCGGCTGACCAACGGCTTTGAGATCATCGCCTATATCCCGGACGAAGGGCATAATTTGCAGGAACACTCCATCGTGCTGGTGCGCGGAGGGCGGGTGAAGGATTTGCCCGGAGTTCGCTATCACATCGTTCGTGGCACGCTGGATGCCGCAGGGGTGGAGAAGCGCCGGGTCAGCCGCTCCAAGTACGGGGTGAAACGTCCCAAGGCCGGCAAGGTGGTCGCCGCCGCTCCCGCTCCCGCCGCCGCCCCCGCCCCGGCGCCGGAAGCAAAATAAGATTTTTTATGTCCCGACGTCGTCGAGCAATTAAAAGGCCGCTGCAGGAAGACGGCAAGTTTCACAGCACGCTGGTTTCGCGCCTGGTCAACACGGTCATGGCCCACGGCAAGAAGACGCTGGCGCAACGGATTGTGTATGGCGCTTTCGACCAGATCGCCGCCAAGAATCCGGCCTCCAACCCGCTGGAGATTTTGCAGCGGGCGGTGGACAACGCCAAGCCGCGCCTGGAAGTCAAGCCGCGCCGGGTGGGCGGGGCGACCTATCAGGTGCCGATGGAAGTGCCGACGGACCGGCAGCTTTCGCTGGCGATGCGCTGGCTGGTGGACCTGGCGGACGCGCGCAAAGGGCTGGCCATGAACGAGGCGCTGGCGGCGGAGATTTTGGACGCGTTCCAAGGACAGGGGAACGCCATTCGGAAACGGGATGAAGTGCATAAAATGGCCCAGGCGAACAAGGCATTTGCGCATTTCCGCTGGTAATTTTAACTCGGACAACGCCCCGAAGGTTTGAGAAACCGGGGCATTTTTATTCTTAAGACAGATGGCTGAAGCAATTTTAGAAGGCAAGAACGTGAACGTGAATTCGCCCAACCGGCAATACACCATGGAGCGGACGCGCAACATTGGCATCGTCGCGCACATTGACGCCGGCAAGACGACCACCACGGAGCGAATTCTCTTCTACACCGGTCTGATCCACAGAATCGGCGACGTGGACGACGGCAACACCGTGACCGACTGGATGGAGCAGGAACGCGAACGGGGCATCACCATCACTTCCGCCGCCGTGACCTGCTACTGGACCCAGAAAAAAGAAGAGGGCCTGGAGAAGCTTTTCCCCGGCGTGGGACACCGGATCAATATCATTGACACTCCGGGGCACGTGGATTTCACCGCCGAAGTCGAGCGCTCGATGTGCGTGCTGGACGGCGCGGTCATGGTTTTTTGCGGCGTGGCGGGGGTGCAGCCGCAGTCCGAAACGGTCTGGCGGCAGGCGACCAAATACGAGGTTCCGCGCATCGCCTTCGTCAACAAAATGGACCGGATCGGGGCCGATTTTCAAAACGCCATCGAGGACATGCGCAAGAAGCTCAATGCTTACGCCTACCCCATCTTCCTGCCCATCGGCGCCGAAGACACCTTTGAGGGAGTGATTGATATCATCAGCCAGAAGGCGATCACCTGGGGGCCGGACGAAGTGGTCCGGGAAGGATTGCAGTATGAGGTGACGGAGATTCCGGAGGCGCTCCAGGAGAAGGCCCAGACGGCCCTGCTGGAGTTGATTGACGCGGTGGCCAACAAGGACGATGAAATCGCCGAGTTGATCATCGAGGAAAAACCGGTGGAGCCGCAGGTGTTGAAAAACGCCATCCGGCGGCTGACCTGCAGAAATGAATTGATTCCCGTGCTCTGCGGCTCGGCCTTCAAGAAAAAGGGCGTGCAGGTGCTGATGGACGCCATCGTGGACTACCTGCCCAATCCGCTGGACATTCCTCCGGCCGAAGGCACCGAACCGGGCACCGACAACATCGTCAAGATTGAAGCCGACGACAACGGCAAATTCTGCTCGCTGGCCTTCAAATTGTGGACGGATGTTTACGCGGGCAAGCTGGTGTTTTTCCGCGTTTACTCCGGCCAGCTTAGAAAAGGGGACACCATTTACAACGCGCGCACCCGCCGGCGCGACCGCATCAGCCGTTTGATGATCATCCAGGGAAGCGAGCGCAAAGACGTGGAGCGGGTCTATGCCGGGGACATCGCCGCGCTGGTCGGCTTGCGCAACATCGCCACCGGCGACACGCTGTGCGACGAGTCCTTTGACGTGACGCTCTTTCCGCCGACCTTTCCCGAGCCGGTCATCAGCATGGCGGTCGAGCCCAAGACCAAGGCGGACCAGGAGCGGCTGGGCGAGGGCCTGCAGCGCCTGGCGGAGGAGGACCCGACCTTCCGCTGCTTCACCGACAAGGAAACCAGCCAGCTCATCATCGCGGGCATGGGCGAGTTGCACCTGGAAATAATTATTGATCGCCTCAAGCGCGAATTCAAAGTGGACGCCAACACCGGCGCGCCCCAGATCTCCTTCCGCGAAACCATCACGGCGGCGGCCGAGGGCGAGGGCAAGTACATCAAGCAATCGGGAGGGCGCGGCCAGTACGGCCACGCCTGCATCACGGTCGCGCCCGGCGAAAAGGGCAAAGGGGTGGAAATACTCAACAAGATTGTGGGCGGGGCGATTCCCAAGGAATACATCCCGGCGGTCATTGACGGCATTGAAGAGGCCTGCAAGAGCGGGGTCTATGCCGGCTACCAGGTGATTGACTGCAAAATCGAGATTGTGGACGGGACCTTCCACGAAGTGGACTCGAACGAAATGGCCTTCAAGATGGCCGGCATTTTCGCGCTGAAAGACGCGTTCAAGCGGGCGAAACCGATTGTGCTGGAGCCGATCATGAAGGTGGAAGTAACCACGCCCGACGAATATCAGGGCGATCTGCTGGGCGACGTCAACCGCCGTCGCGGGGTGATCGTCAGTATTGACGTCAAGAGCGGCCAGACGATCCTGAACGCGCACGTGCCGCTGAAGGAAATGTTCGGCTACGCCACGGCCATCCGGTCGCTTTCCAAGGGCCGCGCGTCTTATTCGATGGAACCCTTGACCTTTCAGCAAGTCCCCTCCAGTATTCTGGCCGGGATTTTGGAAGAAGCCGGCAAACGACCGGGCGCCAGAACGTAAACCATTTAACCTTGTTCTTTTTATATGGCAGGACAACGCATTCGGATTCGACTGAAAGCCTTTGACCACCGGGTCATTGACCAGTCCGCCCATGAGATCGTCGAAACCGTCAAACGAACTGGCGCGCGGGTGGCCGGCCCCATCCCACTTCCCACCCGGATTGAGCGTTTCACCGTGTTGCGTTCCCCGCACTCGGACAAAAAATCGCAGGAAACCTTCGAGCAACGCACCCACAAACGCCTGCTGGACATCATTGAACCGACGGCCAAAACGGTGGATGAACTCAAGAAATTGAACCTCCCCGCCGGCGTGGACATCACCATCAAGATTTGACTTATGCTTGGACTGTTAGGAAAAAAACTCGGCCAGACCAGCGTGTATGACGCGCAGGGAGTTATTGTGCCGGTGACCATCGTCCAGGTCGGCCCCAACCGGGTCATCCAGACCAAAACCGTCGAATCGGACGGTTACAACGCGGTGCAGCTTGGTTTTGACGACCAAAAGGAGCAGCGCGTCACCAAGCCTTTGCTCGGTCATTTCAAAAAGCATGGCGCGCTGCCGGTCAAGCGCGTGGGCGAGTTCCGGGATTTTTCCCTCCCGGTCAAGTCGGGCGATGTCATCGGCGCGGGCATTTTTGCGCAGGGCGATTTTGTGGACGCCATCGGCGTGACCAAAGGCCGGGGGTTTGAAGGGGTGATGAAGCGGCACAATTTCCGGGGCGGCGACGCTTCGCACGGCGCCAAAGGCTTTCGGCGGCGTTCGGGCGCCATTGGGCAGCGCTTGTTTCCGGGCACGGTCATGCGCGGCATGAAGATGCCCGGGCACATGGGCCAGATCCGCCGCACGGCGCAGAATTTGCAGATCATCCAGGTGCGCGAGGCCGACAACATTTTGCTGATCAAAGGGGCGATTCCGGGCGCGAACAACGATTACGTCGTCATTCGCGAGTCCAAGAAACTGCCCAAAGGCTCTGAACGGGCCAAGCGCAAGGTGGCGGTTCCTGTCGTCGCCGCTCCCGCCGCCAAGGGGGCAAAACCAGCCGCCGCCCCGGCCCCGGCCAAGAAAAAATAATTTATGAAGCTCACGGTCAAAGACATGCAGGGCAAGGAACAGGGTGAAGTGGAAGTGAATTTTCCTCTCATTGAAAATGGGAAGGGCACCCAGGCCGTGCATGACACCGTGGTCGCTTTCCGCGCGGCCCAGCGCAGCGGCACCGCCTGCACCAAAAACGTCGGGGAAGTGGCCGGCACCAATAAAAAACCGTGGCGGCAAAAAGGCACCGGCCGCGCCCGCGCCGGCTCGTTCCAATCTCCCCTCTGGCGCGGCGGCGGCGTGGTTTTCGGTCCCAAGCCCCGTGATTTTTCCAAGAAGACCAACCGTTCCACCAAGCGCCTGGCCTTGCGCAAGGCCCTTTCCGAGCGGCTCAAAGCGGGCGACGTGATGGTGATTGAGGACATCCAATTAAGCTCGCCCAAGACCAAGGAGTTTCTCGGTGTGCTCTCCGCATTGCAGGTCAAAGGAACCACCCTCATCGTGGGCCACAATGACAATCCGAATTTGCGCCTCGCTTCGCGCAATGTTCCGCGAGTGGAACTGACCACCGGCGAGGACATCAACACCTATCAGGTCTTGCGCAGCGACAAGGTGCTCTTCACCCGCAGCGCCTTTGAAGCCGTGGCCCAGCGGTTGATCCAGGAATAACATGAATTCTTTTGCCGCCGTCAAAACCATTCGAGTGACCGAAAAGGGCACGCGCCAGTCGGACGCGCTGAACCAATACACCGTGGTGGCCGATCCGCGCGCGACCAAGGCGGAAATCCGCCGGGCCGTTCAGGAATTGTTCAAAGTCACGGTCATCAAGGTCAACACCCTCAACGTTCGCGGCAAGGCGCGCCGCCGCCGCACGCCCATGGCCGGGCGGGCGCCGAACTGGAAAAAGGCCATCGTCACCCTGCGCAAGGAGGACAAGATCCGCCTCACCTGACCGGAGCGATTTTATGCCAGTAAAAGTTTTCAGACCACTGACCCCTTCGACCCGCTACATCACCGTTGCGTCCTTCGATGAGATCACCAAGCACGAGCCGGAGAGAAGCCTGATCAATATCCGCAAGAAGACCGGCGGACGCAACGCGCACGGCCGCGTCACCGCCCGCGGCATCGGCGGAGGGCACAAACAGTTTTATCGCAACGTGGATTTCAAACGCGCCAAGCTGGGCATGGAGGCCGAGGTGGTGGGCATCGAGTACGATCCGATCCGCACCGCGCGGCTGGCGTTGCTCAAATACCAGGACGGCGAGCTGCGCTATATCATCGCCCCCAACGGTTTGAAAGTCGGGGCCAAGCTCATGAACGGCCCCACGGCGCCGCCGGAAATCGGCAATTCGATGCCCCTGAAATCCATCCCGGTTGGGCTGCCCATTCACAATATCGAACTGACCCCCGGCCGCGGCGGCCAGATGGTCCGCACCGCCGGCGGCGCGGCGACGTTGATGTCGCGGGACGAGGCATATGCGCAGATTCGCCTGCCCTCGGGCGAAATTCGCCGGGTGCATCTGACGTGTTCGGCCACCATTGGGCAGGTGGGCAATCTGGAGCATGAGAACGTGGTTTTGGGCAAGGCGGGACGTTCCCGGCATCGGGGCACTCGAGGGATCAGCCGCGGGGTGGTGCGCAACCCGGTGGACCACCCCAACGGCGGCGGGGCGGGCAAATCCAAGAGCGGCGGCGGCTGGCAGCAATTAACCTCGCCCTGGGGCCTGCTGGCCAAGGGCTACCGCACGCGCCACAAGCGCCGCTACTCAAACCGTTTTATTGTCGTGCGCCGCGACGGCCGCCCGATGAAGCGCAAGTAATTCTATCAAGCTATGGGACGATCCATTAAAAAAGGCCCGTTTGTGGACGGTCATTTGCTGGAGAAAATCCAGACCGCCAAGGCCTCGAATTCCAAGTCGCCGATCAAAACCTGGTCGCGCCGTTCGATGATCACCCCCGATTTTGTCGGGCTGAACTTCAGCGTGCATAACGGAAAGATATTCAACGCCGTTTTCGTCACCGAGAACATGGTGGGCCACCGCCTGGGGGAGTTTTCCCTCACGCGCACCTTCAAGAAACACGGCGCGCACACGGCCAAAGCGGAGGCCAAATAGACTATGGAAGTTCAAGCCATCACCAAAGGCGTGCGAATGTCCGCGCAGAAAATGCGCGAAATCGTGCGTCAGATTCAGGGGCTGCCCGCCGCCCGCGCCCAGGCTGTTTTGGCGGTCGTCCCGCGCAAAGGCGCGCGGGTGGTGGCCAAAACCTTGAAGTCCGCCCTGGCCAACGCGGAGGATCTGAAAACGCACAAGGAGGGATTCGCCGGCCTGAAGACCGAGAACCTGCGCATCAAAAGCGCGGTGGCGGGGACCGCGTCCACCCTCAAGCGTTTTACGCCCAAGGCGCGCGGATCCGCCGGCCCGATCCTGAAGCGGAGTTGCCACGTGAAAATTGTATTGTCAGACGAATAAAAAATATGGGCCAAAAAACTAATCCGATTGGGTTGCGGGTGGCGGTCAACAAGGACTGGGCCTCCAAGTGGTTTGCCGAGAAGAAAGACTTCGGCAAGCTGCTGACCGAAGACCGCAAGATCCGGGCGATTTTGAAGACCAAGCTGGAAGGCGCCTCGGTCTCCAAGATTCAGCTCGAACGCGCCGCGTCGCGCTGCCGCATCACCATTTTTACCGCCCGCCCCGGAGTGGTCATCGGCCGCAAGGGCGCGGAAATTGACAAGCTCAAGGAAGAACTGGGCAAGATGACCGGCAAGGAAGTCTATGTGGACATCCAGGAAATCAAGCAGCCGGAAATGGACGCCCAATTGGTGGCCGAAAACGTCGCCCTCCAACTCGAGCGCCGCGTCTCCTTCCGCCGCGCCATGAAGAAGGCCGTGCAGGTGGCGATGGACTTTGGCGCCGAGGGGATCAAGATCCGCGTGGGGGGACGCCTGGGCGGGGCGGAAATCGCCCGGGTGGAGAAGTACCACCAGGGCCGCGTGCCGCTCCACACCTTGCGGGCCAATATTGATTACGGTTTTGCCGAAGCCAACACCCTTTATGGGAAGCTGGGCATCAAATGCTGGATTTGCAAAGGCGAGAACGCGGCGCAGAAGAAGCCGCAGCCCCAGCCGCCCATCGCCGTCGGCGCCCAGAATTAAGAAAGGATTTTTTCCGATATGCCATTGACGCCCGCCAGAGTAAAGTATCGCAAAATGCACCGCGGCAGCCGCACCGGGCTGGCCCAGGCCGGCGGCACGGTGGCTTTTGGCGAATACGGCTTGCAAGCGCTGGAACGGTGCTGGCTGGACACCAAACAGATCGAGGCCGCGCGCGTGGCCGTGACTCGCTTTATGAAGCGGCGGGGCAAGGTGTGGATCCGGATTTTTCCGCACAAATCGTTCACCAAGAAGCCCCTGGAAACGCGCATGGGCAAGGGCAAGGGGCCGCTGGAATCCTGGGTGGCGGTGATCCGCCCGGCCAACGTGTTGTTCGAAGTGGACGGCGTGACCGAAGCGTTGGCGCGGGAATCCATGCGCCTGGCCGCGGCCAAGCTGCCCATCCGCACCAAATTCATTTCCCGTCACCGCATGGGATGAGCCGATTATGAAAATGACCGAGATCAAAGATTTGACGGCGGACGAATTGACCGTCAAGAGCCGGGACTTGCGCCAGGAGCTTTTCAATCTGCGCCTGCAGCAAGCCAGCAGCCAGTTGGAGCATCCGGCCCGCTTGCGCACGCTGCGGCGGGACGTGGCGCGCCTGGAAACCCGGCTTACACAACTCCGCAAAAAAGCGGCCTGATTTGACGCGACGTTATGCCTGATACAACCCAAACCGACCGCGGCCACCGCAAAGAACGCCTGGGCAAGGTCGTTGCCAACAAAATGGCCAAGACCATTGTCGTCGAGGTGGAGCGGCGCTATCCGCACCCCCGATATAAGAAAGTGGTGACGGCCCACGCCAGGTTTTACGCCCACGACGAAAAGAGCGAAGCCAAAGTGGGGGACACGGTGTTGATCCAAGAGACCAGGCCCCTTTCCAAGCTGAAACGGTGGCGTCTGCGGCAGATCGTCGAGCGCGCCCGCGAGCCGGCGGCGGCTTAAAAAAAGAATTTATGTTACAAGTTCGATCCATCTTGGACGTGGCTGACAACACCGGCGCCAAACGGGCGGCGGCCATCGGCGTCATCGGCCGCAACCAGCAGTACGCCGGCATCGGCGACGTCATCAAAGCGCACATCAAGGAGGCGGCCCCGGACGGCACCGTCAAAAAGGGCGAGGTGGTGGACGCGGTGGTGGTGCGGACGCGCCAGCAGATCCGGCGCTCGGACGGGTCGTATCTGCGGTTTGACAGCAACGCCATTGTGATTATTGACAAAGAAAACAACCCGCGGGGTACGCGCATTTTCGGGCCGGTCGCCCGGGAGCTGCGCGACCGGAAATTCATGAAGATCATTTCCCTCGCGCCGGAGGTCATATAGCTATGCGCCAATTTCACGTCAAAAAGGGGGACGAAGTCGTGGTCATCGCCGGGCGGGATCTGGGCCAGCGCGGCAAAATCCTCCGCGTTGTCGGCAAAAAGGGGCGCGCCGTGGTGGAGGGTCTCCACCTGATCAAACGCCACACCCGCAAAAGCCAGCAGAACCCCCAGGGGGCCATCATCGAACGGGAAGGCACCGTCCACCTTTCCAATCTTATGTCGGCGGAGAAATACGACGCCCGCGCCCACGCCCGCGCCGAGGGCGCCACCGAGCCGGCAAAAGCCACCAGCCAGTCATGAAACCCAGACTTTACGAAAAGTATTTGAACCAGGTGCGTCCCGCTTTGCAGGAAAAGCGCAAGTACCAGAACGTCCATCAGGTTCCGCGGATGGAGAAGATTGTGGTCAACATGGGCGTGAGCGCCTCCCTGGAGAAAGGCGCCGTGGATGACGCCGTCCGGGACATGACCATGATCACCGGGCGCAAGCCGGTCGTCAGCAAATCCCGGCACAGCATCGCCAATTTCAAGCTGCGTGAGGGCCAGAACATCGGCTGCCGCGTCACCCTGCGCCGGGAGCAGATGTATGAATTCTTTGACCGCCTGGTGGCGACCGCCCTGCCGCGCATCCGCGACTTCCGCGGCCTTTCGCCCCGTTCCTTCGACGGGCGGGGCAATTACACCCTGGGCGTGGCGGAGCAGACCATTTTTCCGGAAATCGAACTGGACAAGATCAAGCGCAACCAAGGCATGGACATCACCATCGTCACCAACGCCCCGACGGACGCGGAGGCGATGGACCTGCTCAAGTTGATGGGCATGCCGTTCGCCGAAGCCAAAACGGAACAAAAACCCGCGGAACAAAAACCAACGGAGCAAAAACCAACGGAGCAGACACCAACGGAGCCGAAAACACAATAGACCGACTATGGCCAAAACATCCTGGATCGAACGCAATAAAAAGAAAGCCGCCACCGTGAAGAAATTCGCGGCCTTGCGGGCGGAGTTGAAGGCCCGGCGCGATTACGCCGGTCTGAGCAAGCTGCCGCGCAACGCCAGCCCCTGCCGCGTGGTCAACCGCTGTTCCATGTCCGGCCGCCGCCACGGCTATCTGCGCAAGTTCGCCTGCTCGCGCCTGACCTTTCGCGAGGCGGCCCTCAACGGCTTGATTCCCGGCGTGACCAAGGCCAGTTGGTAAAACTTTATGACCGACCCCATTTCAGACCTTTTGACGCGCCTTCGCAACGCCGGCCGGGCTCTCCTGCCCGAAGTGGAGCTGCCGCATTCCAAACTCAAGGAGGGCATCGCCCAGGTGCTCAAACGCGAGGGCTATGTCGCCGAGGTGGCGGTGGAAGGCAAGCCGTTCAAGAAAATCAAAATCAAGCTCAAATACAGCGGCAAGAAGCCGGTCATCGAAGGCTCGCGCCGGGTCAGTTCGCCCGGTTTGCGCCGCTATGTCGGCTCGACCGAAGTCCCGCGCGTGCGGGGCGGCCTGGGCACTTCCATCCTTTCGACCTCGGAAGGCATCATGACCGGAACGCAGGCCCGCAAGAAGAACGTGGGCGGTGAATTGCTCTGTGAAGTCTGGTAAAATTTATGTCGCGAATTGGAAAAATGCCCGTGGCCGTTCCCCCCAAAGTCAAGGTGGAGATCAAAGGCCAGCAAGTCTCGGTGGAAGGCCCCAACGGCAAACTCGATTTCGAGCTGCCGCGCCGGACCACGGCCAAACTGGACGGCGGTAACGTCATCGTCAGCCGGGCGGGCGAGGATGCCGAGGCCAAATCCCTGCACGGCTTGAGCCGCGCCATCGTCAACAATATGGTCAAAGGCGTGAGCGAGGGGTTTGTCAAAAAACTCGAAATCCAGGGCGTCGGCTTTAAAGCGGTCGTTCAGGGCGACAAGGTGAACCTCTTGCTCGGATACTCGCACCCTCTGAACTACCCCATCCCCCACCAGATCAAAGTGACGGTGGAGGAAAACACCAAGCTGACCATCGAAGGCCCGGACAAACAATTAGTGGGGCAGGTGGCCGCGGAGATTCGCAGCTATTATCCGCCGGAGCCTTACAAGGGCAAAGGCGTTCGGTACGCGGGGGAGAAAGTCGTCCGCAAGGAAGGCAAAACTGTCCAATAATTAACCGGCGGCGGCAAAATCCGCCGCCCATTGCCATGAGAAGCGACAAAAAACAAAAACTGGCCAAGTTGCGCCACTGGCGCATCCGGAAAAAAGTGACCGGCACCCGGGAGCGCCCGCGCATGAGCGTGCGTTTCACCAACGAGAATATCTACGTGCAGTTCATTGATGACGACGCCGGCGCGACCCTGGCCTCGGCCTCGACGCTGCAAAAAGGCCTGCCCGACCGCGCCACTCTTGCGGCCAACGCCGTCAGCGCCAAGAAGATCGGGGCCATCGCGGCCGAGGCCGCGAAAAGCAAGGGCATTTCGAGCGTGGTTTTTGATCGCAGCGGCGCCCGTTATCATGGCAAAGTCAAGGCCCTGGCCGATGCGGCGCGCGAGGCCGGATTGAAATTTTAACCATTTAGAACAACAAAAACTGTGGCTGAATTAAACAAAGCATCTGTTGGACCCTCCAGAGGCGGCAATCGCGGCCCCGGCCGCGGCCCGCGTCGCACTCGTTCGTCATCGCCCGAGGGCGGGGACCCGTCGGCGGAGGGCGGCGCCGGCGGGAAGGAATTGAGCGAGAAAGTGGTGTTCATCAACCGTTCCGCCAAGGTGGTCAAAGGCGGGCGGCGGTTCAGCTTCAGCGCCCTGGTCGTTGCGGGCGACAAACAAGGGCGCGTCGGCATCGGTCTGGGCAAGGCCGTTGAAGTTTCCGAAGCCATCCGCAAAGGCGGCGACATGGCCAAACAGCAGATGGTCACCGTTTGCTTGAAGGATGCGACCATTCCGCACGAAGTCTTTTGCCATTATGGCGGGGCCAAGGTGATGTTGCGCCCGGCCTCTCCCGGCACGGGCATCATTGCCGGCAAAACCGTGCGCGCGGTGGTTGAATCCGCCGGCATCAAAGACATCTTGAGCAAATCCCTGGGCTCCGACAATCCGTCCAACGTGGTCAAGGCAACCCTGGCCGGATTGCAGCAGCTTCGTTTGCGGGCGGACATTTACCGGGACCGGGGCATAGAAATAAAGGCGGAAGACGCAAAGAAGAAAGAAGCAGCGGCTCCTGTGGCGGTGCCCGCTCCTGTGGTGCCCGCTCCTGTGGTGCCCGCTCCTGTGGTGCCCGCTCCTGTGGTGCCCGCTCCTGTGGTGCCCGCTCC
>Ga0182027_10003304_pt1 | contig 25691 bp, 22 predicted proteins | sample 712E1DmetaG_FD_121300 | JGI IMG/M metagenome (GOLD analysis project Ga0182027, IMG submission 121300) | Permafrost microbial communities from Stordalen Mire, Sweden - 712E1D metaG (Illumina Assembly) | ecosystem: Environmental > Terrestrial > Soil > Wetlands > Permafrost | place: Sweden...
ATCAACATAATATCCTTCTTCCTCAAACCAGTGGAATAAAGATTCTCTTACGATTTTTTCGTCGTCTACTATTAATATTCTTTCTTTTTTATTGTTCATTGTTTAACTCTTGTTTGGTTATCAATAATGGTAAAGTGATTTTGAAAATTGTCCCTTTGGGTGAAGTACTCTCAACTACAACATGTCCGCCGGAATTGCTTATGATTCCATAAACAACCGCTAGGCCTAGTCCCGTCCCCTTCGATGCATCCTTTGTTGAATAGAAAGGCTCAAATATTAACGGCAGATCCTTATCCGCAATACCTGTCCCTTCATCTTTTATCCTGATTACAGCACTGTTCTCTTCCAATCCCACACTTACATTTATATCCCCTCCATGGGGCATGGCTTCAATTGCATTTATAAGGAGCGACATTATTGCCTGCTGTATCTTCTGCGGGTTACAATTTATTCTGACTTCATTGTCCGGATATGATTTATATAAATTTATTTTGTTAATCTGCAGGTGGTGCTGAATCAGGGTAACGCTCTTATCAATAATTGTTTCAACTGCTTCATTGGTCATTTCATCATCTCCACGGTGTGAGAAAAGAAGCAGGTCTTTTACTATCTTCCCGCATCGTGCTGATTCATCCGAAATAAGATCAAGATAACTAAGGATTTTTGTGTTGTCCCCTTTATCGCTGTTATTCCTCAGTTTCTTGGCTATCAGTTTACTGTATGTTAAAATTCCCTCAAGTGGATTATTAAGTTCATGCGCAACCGTGGCTGACATCTTTCCAAGTGAAGCGAGCTTTTCGATTTGTATTACCTGCCCGTATATATTCTTTAACTCCTCTGACTTCTCCTTTACTTTCTCGTTAAGGTTTTCTGACCAGTCCTTAATCTCCTGGTATGCCGAGTTTAGTTTTGTAGACATTTCATTGAACCGGTCTGCCACTCTTCCGAATTCATCTTTTGAATTTAATGATATCTTGTAATTAAGATTTCCCTTACCAAGCTCTTCTATTCCCTTATTCAGCTTCCGGATTGGCCTGTTAACTAATACGGTGATAAATATTCCACTGGCTCCACAGATAACAAGCAGCAGGACTAATGAATTAAGCATTGCTCTGTTTGTATTATCAGCTATAATGTTATCAAGCTGTTCAAGAGATATCATTACATCAAGTACACCTAACATTTCGGTTTTTGGAGAGTGTGCATGACAGTCAGCCGTTGAGCAGTCAGCTTCATTTTGGATTGGATTTATTAGCCCGAGTATTCTTTTGTTTGAAGCATCTTTGAATGTCCTGATCTTTTGAGTATTAATGAATGTTTTTAATGAAGTTGCCCTGTTATGACAGCCTATGCATGCCTCAGCTGTAACATTTACTACTTTATTTAATTCGGTACTGTCAGTTGAGAAAATTATAGTCCCGGTTTTGTTATAAATGCGTATTCCCTTAACATCTTTTTCAGTACCTATGTTTTTGATAATCTCATATACGTCCTCACTTCTGTTAAGGAGCATTGAATAACGTGTTGATTTTTTTATCAGATCGCTGATATTGTTTGCCGTCTGATATTTCATATTAGTGAGATAATCATCAAGATATTTGATGTTCAGGTAAGTGTATATTGCAAGTATACAAATCAAGACAATGGACAATGTGATAATAAGCTTTACACTTAGCTTATTATAGATATTTATTTTCATATATAACCCATCATCCCCACATCACAAAAATAAACAATTATTTAGTCATTTTCAAGAAAAATAGTATAAAAATTCATCAATCCGTGTGGAAATATTAAACACTTTTGGGGAAGGGGAGATAAATAAGGGGGCTCAGATTTAAGAAACTGAGCTCCCAGAGATTATATGAACAATTCTATTCGTGGAATAATTTACTGAGTAATTTCAGATATTCATTATTTCCGAGATACCTGTTAAGGTTGGTTACCGGTGAACCGCCGTCCATCATTGTAGCCCCTATCTTTGGGAAATCCATCTTATAGTCATTCAGCAGTTTAAGTGAATTGGCCTGCTTTGAATACCAAAGCTCCTTGGAAATACGTGCCGTGGTTATCTCAGGCTGGTTTACGCCTATTATTGCATACCATTTATTGGTAAATATCTCTTCCGGATTCAGGTTAAGTTTATCTAATAATGTAAAATTCATTGGACTTGTAAAGGTCATATAGCCCCATTCTCCTTCCACTCTGAACAAAGCCTGGTTTTTGAGTATATATCCCTCGTGTCCGCCATCCTTTACCAAATTAATATTATCAAAAAACGATAATATGGAAGGATCTATTCCCAGATAATAAGTATTTGCAAAGAGATGCTTAACAACTAACTGGCTTTTCAAATATACGTACTTCGGTTCGTATACCTGGGATTTGACTTTCTGCATAACCGAGTCAAGTATTGAAAAATTGGGATCACCGGAATAGTTCTTTTGTTTTGTTTCTACTGAAAGATTTCTGATTACTTTGTCGAATTGACAGTTCTCGCAATCAAAACTCTTATCGCATAATTTATAATCTACTATCCGGGAGGACATCCAGATACATTGCATATCTTGATAAGACCCGTTATTCTCGTTTTTCCTTTCAGTCATTTTAATTCACTTAAAGTTAATGGTTTAGAATTAGGCACAATTACAAGGTCAGATTTCTCTTCTTCTTCAAATACCGGAAAGTTTGCACTTAGAAATTTAAATGCCCACATTCCAGCCGTACACAGCATCAGTGTAACACTTATTTCATATACAGATGGGAAATATGTTGCTGTTGTCATTGCGGCTAATGCAGTTACACTTACATTCATTCTGTTTAATAGGAAGCCGGCAATAATAAATAATGAGGAGAAGTATAAATACTTCTTGTTTTCTCTGAATTTTTTAGAACTGAGGAAGAATGAGGGAACTATTGTTCCAAGCAGTATTTCGAGATAAAATAGATACGTGGTTGACGATGGAACCATCAGATATTGTAATTTCCCTGATACGATTAAATAAACAATCTTTAATACAAAATTAACTAAAATAAAGATAAAAGATATCAAACCGCATGTTGAAAGTAGGTTTATCTTCAGCCCATGATTAAATGCTCTTGCGCTAAGGTATGATTCAAATATTACCATTGCAAAACCTGCGCTTATTGCACTAAGATAAAAGTACACAGGAAGCAGGGGAGAATACCAAAGCGGATGCATCTTTTCAGGGATAATTAAATAAAGTGAACCAAGGGAAGACTGGTGAAGTGTTGAAAGCAGTATCCCGAGCATCATTATGGGTATAGCAACTAACTTCATTATCTTAAGTAGTTTGGCCAGCTTAAATCTTTCAAGAATTATCGGTGAAAACTCAAGGAAAAGTACTGTTGTATAAAGCATTACACACCACGCAACTTCAAACATCACTGAATGAGGATTCCACATAATAATAGCATGCCAGATATCCCATGGTCTTCCCAGGTCGAACATCAGGCCGCATATTGCAAGCACATATCCCAGGAAGGCTGTTAATATTGCGGGTCGTGTAAGGGGTTTGAATTTTTCAATATTGAAAATATGAGTGACTGCACAGAGTGTAAATCCGCCTGCCGCAAGTCCGACTCCGCAAAGCATATCAAAACCAATCCATATTCCCCAGGGGAATGCATCGCTTAAATTTGTGGTAGCACCAAGCCCCTTGGTAAAACGGATATATGTGGAAACTAATCCGGCTACAATTATGATTACTCCAACTACTTTCCAAAAGGTAAATTTCAGGAAATTATTTCTCATTGTTAACGCTCCCTGTCTTATTATGTTTTTCTTCTTTAGCCACTTCATTTTTCCTTTTTGTTAACCAGTACATACCGGTTAAGAAAGCTGCTCCGACACCAACTACACCAGGAATTTTTTCCATTGCCTGTGCTGTTAGTTTAGGTAATGCCTGCTTCGGAAGATTGGAAACAAATCCAAGCTGTTCAAAGGGTACGGGTGAAATAACAAGGACATTGCTTCCGCCAGCTTCTTCTAATCCGTATATTCTTTGGTAATATGTGTTGGGATTCTCTTTGAGACGTTTCTTAGCTTCTATACGAAGGTCATCCAGATCGCCGAACATAGTTGCACCGGTGGGGCAGGCTTCTGAACATGCTGTCGGCAAACCTTTTTTAAGTCTGTCATAACATAAAATACATTTACGTACACGTGGATTAAGATTACTCCATTCATAACGGGGTACTTTGTGAGGGCAGGCCTGCATACAGTATCTGCATCCGATGCATTTATTAGCATCATATAAAACTGGACCTAGTGAAGTTTTTGTAAAAGCACCTACCGGACAGACTGATACGCAAGCGGGTTCCTGGCAATGCATACAGTTCTTGCGGGAATAATGGTCACCATACTGTTCAACAACTGTGTATGTTTTGTCAGATAAGTGGTCTTTCAGAAAGTCTTTGTTTGTTTCCGGCAGTTTATTCTGCTCCTTACAGGCATTGTAACAACTGCCGCATCCTATACAAAGAGTAACGTCGTAAAGCATCCCTTTTTGCTTAATCATTTTAACAGCTCCGGATTAAAAGTTTAGAAAATCTTTTTCAAATTCCTCTATTCCCTTTTCGGAAATCGAAGAAATAGCACCTTCAACTACATTACCACCGTCCAGCATAGTGGCGCCCGCTAATTCCGGTCTTAATGTGTGGGCATGAAGGAAATCCTTGAGTCTTGAAAATTCTTTATTTAGGAACGATTTCAAATCATTACCGGTAAAGAGGGAATTCTTTTCTTCGGCAAAATTGTTGGCTGCTAACAGAAGCCCCCAGTCATCGCCGTAAGGATCAGTGATTCTTCTGTTAAGAATATTCGGATTGATGAACTTTACTGTTCCTTCAACCGGAGAGCGGAAATTAAGAACTTTATTATTGACGGTGCCTTCAAAAAGGATGTCTCCCTTCTTTACAGATTGACCTGCTTCGGCTGTCTTTATTAAAGTAACTTTGCCTAATGCCTTTAAAATGAATTCGTCGATTCCGACTTTAATTAAACCAGACTCATTTTTCTGAGCCCATGTATGTCCTTTTGAGAGGAATAACTCCAGCGGAGCCTGGAAGAATTCTTTTGTAAATACGGCAAGGTCTGCTATTGGAGAGCGGCCTTGAAAGGCGGGATGTTTTTTCTTCTGTATTTTCAATACAAGCATATCTATAGCGATAAATAATAAGAATGTAAAAAGAACAAATATTGCAACCATTTTGGTACCCTTTAAGAATTTATTTTAACTTTTGTTTTCATTATTATAATTAAATAACATAATATTCAGCGCAATCATCATGCCGGACTGTTTCCCATAATTGAGTATGCCCCTTAACTCGTTTGTTTTTAAGTAGGTTACAGATATTAAATATCAAACATTTCGTGTTTATTAAAAAACTTCCTTGTATATATATTCACCACGCAATTCTTTTAGTTTAAGGAGAAAAGCTGAAATATTAAGCTTTATAAGGATATATCGACGTTGATTATTTATACATCGATTTGATGAATGTGTCAACACTTTATTAGCCATTATTGATAATATCTATCAATAATCTCATATTTCATTCCTGCACCATTCCGTCCTGGAGGAAAATCGGGAATCCAAAAATAATGTCTCCTAATAAACTTTTATATTTATATTTCTTTTTATGAGTGCTGTCAATATTATTTTTACGATTTTGCATAATTAATAAATTAAGTTTTTACAGGACGACATCTATGGATAGAATAGAAATTGTTAAAGATGATATTACCAGGTTGAAGGTAGATGCAATAGTAAATGCAGCGAACAATTCATTACTCGGAGGAGGAGGAGTTGACGGAGCTATTCACCGTGCTGCCGGTCCTGGTCTGCTTGAGTATTGTAGAGCTTTAAATGGTTGTAAGACCGGGGAGGCAAAAATATCACCGGGATTTAATCTGCTGTCTGAATTCGTTATTCACACAGTCGGACCTGTCTGGCAGGGAGGGAAACTAAATGAGGATTCTTTACTGACTTCCTGTTATTTCAATTCACTCCAACTAGCTTCACAAAATAATATCAGTTCGATCGCTTTCCCGTCAATAAGTACGGGAGTTTATAGCTTTCCTGCCGAAAGGGCTGCTAAGATAGCAGTGAGAGAGGTAAAGAACTTCCTCAGCGGGAATTTCAAAATTGAAAAGGTAATATTTGTCTGCTTTGATGACAGGACTTATCAGATTTACAAATCTTTATTGGGTGAGAAGTAACAAGATATGTCATGAGGATGTCTCAAAAGGCCCATATGTCATTCTGAGCGCTAGCGAAGAATCTGTGCTTGTCATTAGGAGGGATTGGATGAACCTCTTATGCAGCTAGTGATCTCAAAGTTATGTTCTATCTTAAGAACAGTATAGCAATTCCTACTACAGCGATGAATGCCCCGGTAATTGATCTCCACGATAGTTTGTCTTTAAAATAATACTTTGAAATAGGCAGCATAATAACCGGCATTGTTGAAATAAGTGTGGCGGCTATTCCCACTTTAGTATATTCAACTGCAATTAAACTGAATGTAACTCCAAGGAAAGGACCGCAGACTGTTCCTATAAAAGTAGTTAGAAGGGCTTTACCATTGTGCCTGTATGTTTTTACTGGGTTCTTAAATTGTCTCACAATTACCAAGACAATGAGCAAAATAATAACTGAAGTAAATATCCTTACAAATGTTGCGACAAATCCGTTTATCTCGCCACGGTCAAAAGCAAGTTTTGCAAATATTAATCCTCCGGCCTGACCTGCAGCAGCCATAAAGCCATTAAAGAAACCCCAGGGGGTCATTTTGTATTTAGCTTCGGGAGATTTATTTCGCTCGGATACAACAAGTAGAATCCCAACTACTGTAATAACCATCCCGGTAATTCCAACAAATGAAATTCTTTCCGATAGAAAGAAAAAAGCCATCAGAGCGCTAAGTACAGGGGCAAATGACATAAGGAGTATTGTTAGTCTCGCACCTATCTGGCTGTATGCTTTAAACAGAAATAAATCACCGATTACCAGTCCTATTATCCCGCTTATCGAAAGATTTAATAACTGATTGTAGGAAAGGTCATAATTAAAATTAAAAATCACTATTGTAAGGAATAATAAAACAGCAGCAAGCATCAACCGATTCATGTTTAGCTGAACAGATCCGATATTCTCAACCGCATGGGTAAAGGCATAGGATCCGACGGACCAAAGGAGTGCCGTTATTAAAGCACTTAATTCACCAAGAAAGGGCATAATATGTTATAATTATTTAAAATGCCAAAATACAATTATTTTATATAACTATAAATTAAACTTTTCAAATAAAACATGATAAGGTTTGGGTAAGTTTTTGAATAGTAAAATAATACACTTTAGATCAAGGGGAAGTGGGCGTTTCTGTTATAAATTTATATACAAGTTGCGCCACCTTATCGGCGCCACTTTTATTAAAATGGCAATCATCATAAAAAGTTGTTGTGTCTTTTTCCAGAGCTTTTTCAAGATCAATACAATCAACATTCCTTTCTTTACAAATTTCTTTTAATAACGAATTATATTTCTCTATAGACTTATTTAATATTCGAAACGAATAATAAATCCCATTATTTATATTTTGATTCGCTCCAATCCAACCGAACCAACATAATTCTTTTTGAGAAGTAGGCATATTATCACGCCAAACAACCGGTTGAGTTAAAAATATAATACGCTTATTATATGATTTTGTTAAATCAATCATTGATTCATTGTTTATTTTAAAATCAGATAATGATTTATTTAAACCCGGCATTGAATCAATAATTTCAGAAGCATGCTCCCGGTTATATCGCCATTTAATATATTCATATCCATACGGATCTTGCCCCAAATTATATGACAAGACGGCTCTTTTTAATTTGCTTAAGTACATAAACAGGTAACTTCGCTTATAAAATGGTAATTTGTCATTAATCGGAGAAACCATAAAAGATTCATCGTAAATTGTCTGGGCATCTTCTTTTGTATAATTGTTTCCCAATGACAGAGCATATTGTAAATCATTAATCCCCTCAAGAACAATTATTACATCAATCCAGTTATTATTTTTTAATAATTTTTGGAGCTGTATTAAATGATGATTTGAGTTAAGGCCACTCCGCCCACCATTAAATATTTGGTATTTGTTGCCATAGTTTTTATTGAGCTGTTTTTCTAATAAAGACGGCCAAGTTAAGTTCTGGCTAAGATATAAACACTCCGTCGTGCTACCCCCAAGTACTATAATATTTATTAAAGAAGTATCATTTTTTTCATGGCTTCTATATCCGATTGAATTAACTTTAAAAAAAGATGTATCATTTATCCCGGGAAATATTGAGGACTTTGGCAAAAAATATTGCTTTAAATTTGGCGGCCAAATGAAGTATTGGTGATTAGAAATTGAACGTAAGATTATCTCACATAATACCAAGGAAAATAGCACAGATGATAAAAGAAGAGATATGTTCTTTAGTTTGTTTCTCAACATACAATCCAATTACAAAAGCCCTTGTTGTATAATGACATTTCAGAGATTGAAGTACATTTTGTACTCAAACGGATGAGGCATAGTGCCTATAGACATTATCTCTTCTTCTTTTATTTTAACCCATTGATTGAGCAGCTCATCGGAGAAGATGTTATTCCTTTTAAGGAAATCATTATCCGCATTGAGAGCATCCAGAGCTTCTTCAAGATTACGTGGAAGATAATGAATGGTTTTATCGTCCAGGTTATCAAGGAAGTTTTTATCATACGGGCCATATCCTTCTTTAACAGGATCAATCTTATTGATAACTCCGTCAATTCCCGCGAGCAGCATAGCACTTAGACAAAGGTAAGGATTGGCAGTCGCATCAGGTGGACGGTATTCAAACCTTGTTTCTTCAGGATTGGAAACATAATTTGGAATCCTGATTGCGGAGGCGCGGTTACCCGTGCCGAATGTTAGATCTACGGGCGCTTCAAAACCAGGGACGAGACGTTTATATGAATTAGTACTTGGATTAGTGAATGCTGAAAGAGCAGGTGCATGTTTAAGCATACCGCCAATAAAATATTTACCCATCTCACCCATATTACCGTATGCCCCTTTCTCATAAAACATGTTCTTCCCTCCTTTTGTTATAAACATATGGAGGTGCATGCCGTTCCCCGCCTGCATGTACATCGGTTTTGGCATAAAAGTAATGAACAGATTCTTCTGACGTGCAAGATTAAAGAGAGCATATTTTGTGCTTACAATATTATCCCCGGTGGTAAGGAGATCTTCAAAGTAAGTCTCAATTTCCTGCTGTCCTCTTTCACCTACTTCATGATGATGATATTTAACCCTAATACCAAACCGTCTTAAAAGTTTGCTTGCTTCATCACGAAAATCATCATAAACATCGAACGGGTTTGCAGCATGGTATGCTTTCTTATAAAATTCCTCGGCATGTTCAACCTTATAATATGAAGAAGCACTTCTTGTATCATATTCCACATTGGAGAAGATATAGAATTCAAACTCAGGTCCCCACATTGATTTATCAGCGCCTGTAGTTTCAAGCAGTAGTTGTTCTGCTTTCCTGGCAACAATTCTTCCGTCCTGCGGGAATGGTGTTCTTGCTTCATCTGTTAAAACAATATGGGAATAAAAGCTAAGAGTATTTTCAACTCTGAATGGGTCAAGCATTACAGTAGAAAGATCGGGGATTAAAATCATATCACTGTTTTCTACTTTCAGGAATCCATAACTTGAACCGTCAAAACCAACTCCTTCTTTCAGAAGTTTTTCAAGAATACCCGGATAAGTTGGAAGGGTAATATGGTGCAGCCTTCCAGAAAGGTCAATCGCCTTGAGATCAATAAATTCTATATTGGTTTTTTTAATTAAATCATTACATTTTTGAAGGTGGGTATCTGGCATAACATTCCTGAATAATACCTAAAAAAAAGCCCGGTTATTAACCGGGCATCATTTAATTATTTTGAACAGTTAATTGCGTCAAGTCCGGGGAAAATAGCAGCACTTCCAAGCTCTTCTTCAATCCTTATGAGCTGGTTGTATTTTGCTATTCTGTCAGTTCTTGAGAGGGATCCTGATTTAATTTGTCCTACATTCATAGCTACAGCGATATCGGCTATGGTAACATCTTCAGTTTCACCTGAACGGTGGCTGATAACGTTAGTATAGCTTGCAGTTTTAGCCATTTCAATAGCATCTAATGTTTCAGTAAGGGAACCGATCTGGTTGACCTTAATAAGTATTGAATTTGCAACACCTTTTGAAATGCCTTCTGCCAACAGCTTTGTATTGGTAACAAAGATATCATCGCCTACAATCTGGATTTTACCGCCGAGTTTATCGGTAAGTATTTTCCATCCGTCCCAATCGTTTTCATCAAGGCCGTCTTCCAGAGAAATTATTGGATATTGTTTAACCCAGTTTTCATAGAATTCAATAAGCTGGCCTGAAGTGACATCCTTTTTGGTTGATTTGAAATACTGGTAAATTTGTTTCTCTTTGTTAAACATTGCGCTTGCAGCTACATCAAGAGCCAGGCAAATATCTACACCAGCTTTGTAACCAGCTTTGCCGATAGCTTCAAGAATAACTTCAACTGCTTCTTCATTTGATTTTAGGTTAGGAGCAAAACCACCTTCATCACCGACAGCAGTATTATATCCTTTTTTCTTCAGTACTGATTTTAACGCATGGAATGTTTCAGAACCCATTCTAACAGCCTCAGTAAAATTAGGGGCGCCAACGGGCATGATCATGAATTCCTGGAAGTCAACATTGTTGTCCGCATGTGAACCGCCGTTAAGAATATTCATCATCGGGACAGGAAGAGTGCGTGCATTTACACCGCCGATGTATCTATACAAAGGTAGTCCTAAAGTTTCAGCAGCAGCTTTAGCAACAGCGAGAGAAACGCCCAATATTGCATTAGCGCCTAAGACAGCTTTATTTGGTGTTCCATCTAAAGCAATTAAAAGCTGGTCAATTTCAACCTGATCGCAGGCATCAAGATTTATAATTTCATCGGCTATTTTTTCGTTAACATTGTCAACAGCATTAAGTACGCCTTTACCGCCGTAACGTGATTTATCGCCGTCTCTCAGTTCAACAGCTTCCTGTTCGCCTGTTGAAGCACCGCTTGGAACGGCAGCTCTTCCGATTACACCGCTTTCCAGCTGCACTTCAACCTCTAAAGTTGGATTTCCCCTTGAATCAAGAATTTCTCTTGCTAAAACATCTATTATTGTAGTCATTAAATTACTCCAGTTCGATTATTGAAAGAATTATAAGCAATAAAAATACTAAGGAAAGGAGACAATCTCCAATTAAATTAACAGTATCGGAGTATGTCTTGAGGTTGTTGCAGAATAAACATAATTCTCATTTCGATCCCGACTTTTCGGGAGAGAAATTTTTTTCCTATTTATTCTTAAGATTTCTCAGTCGAAGACTCCGTCGAAATGGCAATTTTACAGTTATGCATCAGCCTTATCCGGTGGCGCCAGAAGGTGATTTTATAGGGAATTTATATGAATCTATATATTCCTATCACACTATCATACTGATAGAAAATAAGAGAACGGGAATTGAATTTTATTCTTCTTCTTCAATTGTTAAAGAAGATAAGAATTTAAATACTTCAACCATGGCAAGAGTGTCGAGGCTGCAGTACCTGAGGAGGTTTTCTCTGACTGATTTAATTTTAGCGGGATCTGTTTCATAATACAGGTTTTCAAATGCAGAGGAGGCAGCACTCCCATCTCCGATTTCCATTTCTTTATAACTCAAAGCAGGCACCAGTGCGGGTAATACTGATTTAATAGAATAAGAACCCTGCATATCAGGAGTGTAATAATATTTCTTTCTGAAGGGTTCCATAAGATCGGCAATGCGGTTTTTAATTTTATTCAGGTCTTGTTCATATAAATGGAAATCCCATGCAAGTTCTTTAAGGCGGGTAATTTCAAATGCCTGGTTATAGACTAAAATAACCCCCTCCCCTTTAGTCTGTTCAATCAGGTTCTCAATAAAAGGGAGGCGCGGATCACCGGTGGCATCAGCCAGAAACTCGTAATGCTCAATCCTGCTTTTGCGGCTCTTCTGATAATGGACTGAATATTGAAACGGGATTTGCTGATAAGGCCTTGTTCCATCAAACTTTGGTACTGCGGGCATGAAAGTTTCAAAATCCATGAACCAGATGGGATACTTTATCGTTGCCAGAAATTTTTCAATCTCTTCATAATTAATTAAGGTTTTGTTTCCTTTGTGGCTGTCAATCTGCATTTTCTGAGCAGCGCTCAGTGGATAATCTTCAGGGACATCTTCTAATTTTATATGGCCGTGTTCATAAAGGTCGAACTTTTTGTATCCACGAAGGCCGCCAATATTAAAAACGGAATACTCAGGAACGTCTTTCCAGCAATATCCCATGAAACTACAGGCATAAGGATCAGTACAATGAGGACCGATTTTAATAACAGGGATTTCAACTTGAGAAAGGACCTTCTTTAGCCGTTTCAGTTCTTTAATTATATGAACCTGTTGATCCAGCGATTCCTTCAAAACAGATTTAATAGTAAATAACTTACGGACGTTTATTGGGCCTTTACGTACATATTCATTATTTATGTATACGATTGAGATGTCACTAACTTTTATGCAATTCGAAATAACATAGAACTGGATTGCTGCATCGCTTAAATAAGTATCTGATATTTTAGTGGAACTTTTAACTTCAAATATTTTCCATTTGGCGCCATCCTTAACCAGGATATCGGCGATCACAAGGACTTCGTCGAATATAAAAGCAGCCTCATAAATAACTTCATTTCCGCCGGTGATTAGTTCAGCAGTTCTGTTAACAGCAAGAGCAGATTGTTTAGGATCATCAGCTGCTAAGATGCCGCCGGGGAATAATTGCCGGGCAAGTTCGCCGACTTCATGACCGCGGTCGAAGATTAACTGCTGGCCTTCGCTTACTTCGTCCATCCTGTCGTAATGGTATTTATAAAGATAAAGCTGCTTATCGCACTGGAGGCCTTTAATAAAGGAGGATTTGCTGAGGAGATGTTTTTCAGGCATTAGTTCTTTTACTTTTGTTAATATATAAAAATATGGAAATAAATTAAGATTAGATATATTTAAAAACTATACGTTACAGCGAACTATGGTTCTTTAGAATAGTAAATGAGTTAACGATTCGCCGTTCAGGGAGCGATCCCCTTTGTTAGGGGGAATTAGGAATTGATTTCTGTACTGACTTGCCTGAGCAGAACTTTGAAGAATGACATCGTTTATGTCATTTTATTTTCAATTAGGCAAAGCTTTATTGTTTCCCTTAATGACATATTAAAATAGATCAAAGAATATCAATCATCCTCCCGAAAGATTGATACTGGTTGATTTGTTGGGTATTGTTACTTTTATATAAGAACCGATTTCGTGGTAAGACATGTTTTTGTTAAAGAATGTATAATTATAATAGGGATATATAAATGCACCTCCAAAAGGAATAATACTAAAGCCAGTGTAATTGTTGTCATCATCCCAGCCAAAAGTTGGCCCGACATCTATTCCTGCAAATAAAGTTGATGCTTCAAAGCCGAGGTGAATTTTGTTAAACTTACTTAATTCATCATAATCAAATACAAGCCCTACGATAGCATGATTTAAATCGACGTATGTAACTGATATTTCGATACCAAGCACAAAGCCGCCTTTTTCACCAAACATATAGCCCAATTTAATACCGGGATTAACATAAACATATTGAGAATATGAGTTGGTTAATCCCAGTAACATAAAGAGTAAGAATATTATGTTTGTCAGATGGTTCAATAAACTTCACTCAATAAATTGGTACACCGCAAGAAAGAAATGTGTTTCATAAAAATCCCATTATGTTAAAGAAATAGTTACCCAAATAAAATTATTACTATTCTTGTTTCAACAATAGGTGTCTTTAGTTAGTCCATAGTAGTCATGCATCAAACCATACGTTATCAAAACAAATAACAAGTGAAAGTTAAAGAATTTCATAATTAAAAGACAGGTTAGGGGATGACAATATAGAAGAGGAGGAAACAACCCCCTTACCCCCTTTTCTAAGGGGGAATAATCACAGGTAACACATGATCCCTCTCCTTTAGGGAGAGGGGATGTGTTTTTATATATCATGGTGGAGAAGTTGATATATTAATCGCCATTAATATTGAAACGGTAATGCGTGTTCATGTTATGACCGAATTTATCATAGTACATCTTCTTGTATTTTTTCTGAAGATCACCGGATAACTTTTTACTGTTAACATAAATATTGCCGTCAGAGATTTTCAGATTTAGTTTTTCATCTTTACTATTTATGAGATTATCCTTTACCATTTCCTGTTTCATTTCATCCATAAACTGAGAGAGTTTATGTAATTCCTTTTTAGATTTCTTAAGACTGCTGGCGGCTTGTTTCATTTCCTCTTTCATTTTTTCAGTAAAGCGCGGTATATCGATATTTTTGATTGATTCGGTTGATTTCTTAATATCTTCGCCAGCCTTTTCAAGATCTTTTTGGATCTTGTCCATATCGAGGTTCAGATCTTTCTCGTTAAATTCAATATCGGGGATATCGAACTCTCCATCGTTGTCACTGGACATCCGGATCTTCATGTTTTTAAGTCCGGACAGTTTATGCTCAAGATCTTTCATGTTTTCCTTAAGCGCAGTGGTGTCAAAATTGATATTGATTGAATCGAGGTTTCCCATCAACTTAGGGAACTCTTTACCGAAGAGTTCACCGAAGTGCTTCATGTGTTCACCGAATTCTTTGCCATTGAAATTAAAAGTGAAATCTTCATTATCCCCGTGCCCATGGTGGTGAAGTTCATTCAGGTTATCATAAACCAGGTCTTCATTTTCCTTCATTTCATCTTTAGATAACTGGTTTCCATTTTTTGAGAGGGAGATAAGTTTGCCGTCAGAAAATGAGGCTTCATATTTATCCTGGTTTTCACCGGACCGGAAGATGAAAGTCTGCTCACCTTTTTTGTTTTTTTGGTCGCCGCTGTTGTTATCGCTGGTCGCCGCAGAGCAGGAGACAGAGAGAAAAGATAGAAGAAACAGCATCATTGCAGTTTGCAACAGGGTTGTTTTATTAAAATTTAACATATGTACCTCACGGGATTATGAATAATTTCACTTGATAATTTTTCTTGTTTCAACAGATTTATGATGAGGCTGTCTCAAAAGTGACTGAACTGTCATTCTCATAAATTGTTTATAAAATCCAGATTCTTCGCTTCGCTCAGAATGACATATGGGCCTTTTGAGCGGGCCTTGTCAAACTAATCTTGAATCTATTATTAAGACGTATGGGTTTTGGCGGGGTTTCATGATTATGAGGTGAATTGGATAAACGCGTTTATAGAGGGATGAACGGAAAAAGTTTTGCAGATATAGAATACTTTAACATGTTTAAGTATATTTGTGCAATTATTAAGGTGAAATTATGCAAATAGGAATAACAGGACTTCCGTTGACGGGGAAATCCACTTTGTTCCAGACATTAACAAAAACACACATTGATCCTTCTATATTAGCCAGGGCCGAAAGCCATCAGGCGGTAATAAAGGTACCTGATTTAAGACTGGATAAATGTTCGGAGATATTTAATCCAAAGAAGAAGGTAAATGCGGCGATAGAATTTGTAGATATAATAGGTCTTCAGAAGGGAGACTCCGGTTCCGCGCAGTTTACAAGTAATTTTCTATCGAAGATTAAGAACACCGATGCGCTTATTCATGTAGTAAGGCTCTTTGAGAATGAACTTGTACCGCATCCGGAGGGAAAGATTGATATGTTGAGAGATATCAGCACTGTTGAGACGGAATTTATTCTGGCTGATATGGCGATCATTGAAAAAAGAATAGAGAGCCTGAAAAAGCAGATACTTAAAATACATGAGGATTATCTTAAGAAAGAACTTATTGTTCTTGAGAAATGTTTTGAAATACTTCAGGAAGAAAAACCTTTAAGGGATGCGGATTTAAATAAGGATGATTTGAAGATTTTGAAGACGTACCAGTTTCTTTCACTTAAGCCGCAGCTTATAGCTATTAATCTTGATGAGAATCAGATTAATGAAGCTGAGAAATTCATGAGTGAACTTGTAAAGCATAAAGTTGGTAAGAATACGAAGGGGATTTCATTTTTTGGAAAGATAGAGCTCGAGATGTCAGAGCTTTCCGAAGAGGAAGCAGATGTGTTTATGGCAGAGTATGGCATTAAAGATTCAGCACTTGATACGATTATCCGGGAAGCATACGCGCTGCTGGGGCTGCAGTCGTTCTTAACAGTAGGTGAGGATGAGTGTCGTGCATGGACAATAAGGAAGGGAGAGACTGCACAGGAGGCCGCGGGAGAGATACATTCAGATTTCTTTGCAAAGTTTATAAGGGCTGAAGTTGTTCAATATGATGATTTTATTCGTCTGGGGGGATCCTTTGCCAAGACAAAGGAAGCCGGCACATGGCGGCTGGAGGGAAAGGAGTATATAGTTAAGGATGGGGATATTTTGTCGATAAGGCACAGTTAGGAGAATTTTCCAGATGAAAAATTTAATAAACCTTGTACTCGTTTTAATTTTAGTTAGTGTTAATTACTCATTCGGTCAGGCATCGGGGCTTTATGTGCCGAGAAATATGCAAAAGGCCTTCGATAACAAAACCAGATCGATGGATGGTAAACCGGGAGTAAATTATTGGCAGAACAAGCCGGATTATATTATCAATCTTGAATTCGATCCTGCAACACGGAAGATAGAGGGGACGGAAAAGATTAATTATTTTAATAACAGTCCTGATACCTTAAAGAAAATAATTATACAGCTCTTCCCAAATATTTTTAAGAAGGGAGCTGCAAGAGATTTCTCTATAAGTGGTGCTGATGAGGATAATGGAGTTTCAATAGAAAACATAAAATTCAACGGGAGCCAGGTAAGTACTGATCCTGATGAAAAAATAGTTGAGTATAACGGTACAAACATGATAATGAATCTCAGAACTCCGATACTTCCGAAAGGGAAGGTTGAATTAATTATCACATGGAATTATATATTAAACAAAGGATCCAATATAAGGACGGGAACACTTGACTCATCATCTTTTTTTATAGCTTATTTTTATCCCCATATTGCAGTGTATGATGACATAGACGGATGGAATGACACCCAATATACGGGCGGGGTGGAGTTCTATAATGATTTTGCCGATTATGAAGTTTCGATTACTGTCCCGAAGAATTTTGTAATAAGGGGAACGGGAGTATTGCAGAACCCCGAAGAAGTGTTGAAAGGAAAAATTGTTGAACGTTACAAATCGGCACTTGAGTCAGACAAGGTTGTAAGCATAATTGATGCGGATGATATAGCGAAGATGGATGTGACAGTTCAGAATGATAAGAATGTTTGGAAGTTCAAGGCGGATAATGTTACAGATTTCGCATTTGGATTAAGTGATCACTATTTATGGGATGGTTCTGGTTTGGTGGTTGATAAAAATACAGGGAGAAGAGTTTTTATTGATGCCGCTTATAACAAGCACTCAAAAGATTTTTATAAGGTTGCTGAGACTTCAAGAGAGGTTATAAATTATATGTCAACGGTTCTTCCCGGATGGCCTTTCCCATTTCCTAAGGAGACTGTTTATAACGGAGAGGGGGGAATGGAGTATCCAATGATGGTGAATGACAGTTCTGTGCCGGACTCAAGTATGAGGGGATTAACGGCGCACGAAATATCACACTCATATTTCCCGTTCTTCATGGGAACAAATGAAACAAAATACGCCTGGATGGATGAAGGCTGGGCGGCATATATTGATTTTATGGCATCATCGGCATTATACTCAACCGAGATAATTAAACGGAATAGGATAACTGCTTACAAGAACGCAATAGGGAATGACCTTGATATACCAATTTTTGCTATATCGAAATATCTGAAGAGTCCGCCATACCGTTATAATGCATACATTAAAGCAGCATATTTTTATGACATGCTGAGAGAATTTCTTGGACACGAGCGCTTTGCAAAGGCACTTCATGAGTATATGGCCAGATGGAACGGTAAACATCCGATACCCTATGACTTTTTTAATTCAATGAGCAATGCTTCGGGGCAAGACCTTTCCTGGCTTATCAAACCGTGGTTCTTTGAGTACGGTTATTTTGATCTGGCGGTAAAGGATGTATCTGTTTCGGGGGATAAATATAAAATTGAGATAGAGAAGAAGGGTTATTATCCTGGCGGATTTAAGTTGACAGTTACTTATGCCGACGGTACAAATGAAATTGTAAGTGAGAGTGTGGCTGTCTGGAAGAACGGGGCCAATTCATTTACTGTTGAATTGCTGGCTTCACGGAAGATTGTTAAGGCAGAGTTGTGGGACGCGATATGGCTCGACGCGGATAATAGTAATGATATTTACATTGTGAAGTAAATATCGTTCTATACTTTCAGAATATCAAACAGGATTTCCGACGGGGTTTATTATCTGGCAACGTTGGGGTAGATTTTTGCACCTATTGTAATAAGAATAATAAGTGAAACAAGAAGAGCGGTAATATCAAATGGGATTCCATACATGCTAGTGCCGCCTACGAGCATAAGTGCGCGCAGTGCATCGACCTGATAAGTAAGAGGATTTATGTGTGCTATAACTTTAAGCCAGTCGGGCATAATAGCAACGGGGTATATAGCATTGCTTGCAAAGAAAAGGGGCATAGTGATAACCTGCCCGATACCCATGAATCTTTCTCTTGTTTTAACAATGCATGCTATAATTAATGACAAAGTAGAAAAGAGGGCGGCGCTTATTATAATAATTAAAATAATCAGCAGAATAGAAAGTGGAGCAAAGGAAATATGAACACCGAGTATTAATGAAAGAATGTAGATTATTATACCCTGAGAAATTGCGCGGATTCCTGCGGACAGTGCTTTGCCGGTAACGAGTGCAGCTCTTGGAATAGGGCTTGCAAGAAATTTATGTACTATGCCAAGGTCCCTTTCCCAGATAATTCCAATTCCATAAAAGATAGCAACGAATAAAACGCTTTGGGCCAGAATTCCAGGTGCCATAAAATCAAGATAACCGAAATTGCCTGTCGGTATTGCTCTAACATGGCTGAACACTTCACCGAAAACAAGCATCCATAATGCCGGTTGGATAGCCCTGGTAAATAGTTCAGTGGGGTCATGTTTTAGTTTCCGGACTTCAAGTTCGGTAATAACCAAAGTTTTCCTGATAAAGCTAAGGAGTTCTGACACCGGATGAAACTTATCAACCAAGTCTTCTTGCAGTACGTCTTGTTCTTGATACATCTTTATAATTTCCTCCTTCTTCGGAATCAATTGATTTTCCGATGTAGGCTTCAAATACTTTGTTAAGAGAAGTGTTTTTATCTCCGACAGACAGTTTAAGATTTTCGGGAGTATCGATAGCAGCAATACTTCCACGGATCATAATGGCTATACGGCTGCACATAGCGTCGGCTTCTTCAAGGTAGTGTGTTGTCATCAGTACAGTAGTTCCCTGTTCAGAAATTGCTGAGACATAATCCCAAACAGTTTCTCTTGCTACGGGATCAAGCCCGATAGTAGGCTCATCGAGAAATAGAATTTTCGGACGATGGAGGACAGACTGGGCAATTTCGAGTCTGCGTATCATGCCTCCAGAGTAACCTTTTACGAGTTTATCGGCAGATTCATCAAGTCCCATAAAATGTATAGAATCTTTAATTCTTTTTTCTCTTTCCTTTCGGGGAATATCGTAGAGTTTTGCAAACATTAGCAGGTTTTCATAACCGGTCAGGCTTCCGTCGGCAGAGAGCAGCTGTGGGACATAGCCGATAATCCTTCTGACTTTGGAAGGTTGTGTCACAACATTATAGCCTCCGGTAAAAGCTTGGCCTGAAGTCGGGGGCAGGAGAGTAGTAAGGATTTTGATGGTTGTGGTTTTGCCTGCACCATTGGGGCCTACGATCCCGAAAACTTCTCCCTTTTGAATTGAAAAGGAGATAGAGTTTACGGCTGTAAAATCTCCGAATTTCCTTGTTAAATTTTTAACTTCAAGAATATTATCATTCATATGTTTATAGCTATCATGGCATAATTAAATTACTATTATTAAGACAAACATTTTCAAGAAAAGGATTAACAAATTAAGTAAAAAATTGATAGTGAACCAGAGGTATAAGAAGTTAGAGGTAAATAGATGATCACGGAATGTTCCGTGATCATCAAAGGGATATTAAAGCTGAAAGAAAAAGGGAATAACAAATACCACTAAAGATATTATCATTCCCTTAAAAAAAAATTAGAATACTAATCTAACGCCGGCTTCTATATTAAAGTAGCCAGGGACATCAGAAACAGAAATTACATCGCTGCCGCTTCCACCGCCTCCTGCAGCCTGATAGGTTTGGGTAAAGGCGGTCTCACTTCCGAAGGGAATAAAATGTTTAAACTGAAGGAATGGATGGATCATATCAGTAATCTGGAAAACACAACCATAGGCAACTAGTAACCCTATTTTTACTTCACTATTTCCCGTAATTGTAGCACTTTGGCTTGGAGGACCGATAGTTAAATCGGAGGTGGACATAACATTTATTCCAAGACCTATTCCGAGATAGGGAGATAGAATTTTAAAAGAAGGAAAACTTAAACGATGTAAGGGCAGAACATCAAAAGAAAAAATAGTCGTTGTAGCTCCGCCAAAGCCTGCGGCTGAGAATTTACCTGAACCAGCAATACTGTTATATCCCTGCTCAAAATAGCCGAAATTTGAATAGCTTGCATCCAGGTCGAAATCAATTTTATAAATTGATGCAGCAGTTATAGTATAACCTGCCACAAGACCTGCATTAAAGCCTGTTTTTCCTGCATCTGCAACATTACCGATAGAAGTCTGACCGTTTGATGCTTCTTTAAAAGTTCCTTTAAGGCCTGAAACTTTGAAGCCTACACCGGCGCCGATATAGAACTGTGAATAAGAAAATGAACTTAATAATAATACAAGAATAAATATGGTCGACACTCGAACTTTCATAATACCTCCGGATTGAGTTGATTGAATAGGAATTATTTGAATGTATTTAATATGTGCCTTAGAAACGTACCGAAATTTATGTTTTTATTAACACCTCTTTATATTAAAAAGAATATTTGTCTAACCATATAAGGATAAATTAAAAATTAATTATTGTCAATACTTACGCCACAATATTTAAAATATGTGTCGGTCGGTAATACAACAATAAAGAGATACTCAAGAACCCAGTAATATCCCATTTATCAAAGGGATATTTAATTCAGATGTTATGATCTAATAAAAGATCTTTGAAAAAGATCAGAAATTATTAGCCGATTTCATTGACCGTGTTTTTACCAAATGAGAACAAGAAAAACATAGCTGCCAGCAGCATATAGGCTGCTGTAAACTGATACGGCACTACTGAGAGCTGGGGCGACAACTGCCAAGGAAAGTACATGCTTCCTTCAGGAATAGCCGAGTGAATGATTCCGAAGAACGTAAATAATGCTGTTATAACAAGGAATGCAGAGGCGGCCTTTAATTGTTTATCTATCAACTTTGCAATAAAAGCACCCCATAGCATAGCAGTTAAAATAAAACCGTTGCCGAGCGCAACAATAACAAGAAGTTCAGGAATTTGTTTTCCCGGCAGGGTCAGAAAATAGTTAAATTTATCTAACGGCACCAGGTCGGTGTTTGATAGTTTGATCTGAACGAGTCGTGCAATAGTCGGGAAAAAAGCAAACGCTACAGCAGGTGCGTGTTTTGCGGGAGTCGCCTTGAAGGATTGAGAGATTATATCTAAAGCAACAAATATAAGAATAGGCGCCAGTACAGGGCGTGGAATGAATTCCACAATAAATGAAATATACCCAAAAATCCCGCCGAGTCCTATAAAGAGTCCTGTTAAAATAGTATATCCGGCTCTGCTTCCCATTGCTTTATAAGCCGGCTGCCCAATGTAGGGAGTAGTTTGAGCAACTCCACCAAATATACCGGCAATAAGAGTTGAAATGGCTTCAGTAAGAAGGATGTTTTTAGTATTGTAATCATCTCCGGCTACTCTTGCGCTTTCAGTTACATTTATTCCCCCTACTATTGTAAGCAATGCAAAGGGGAAAGAAATAGGCAGATATCTTAAGGCTTCTGAAAAACCCTGGATAAATCCAAGAGATGGAACGGGAATCCCCATATGAAATTCGGGCATAATAAATGAAAAACTGACACCCAGCCAGCCAGCAGGGGCCAGTATATAATATAGAATAGTGCCAAACAAAACAGAAGCAAACACACCCGGGAAGTTTTTAGGAAGCTGGATCTTTGCAACTAATGTGTAAATTACAAGCCCCAGAGCCATAACTCCAATTACCGGAAGACCGAATATATCAAGTAAAGGAGTGAAGCCTATAAGCCCCAAACCAATACCAGCAAGGCTTCCAAGCAGACCCGCCTGAGGAACAATTTTTTGTACCCATCCGCCTATAAATGAAAAGAGGATTTTGATGATACCGATTAAAACCATTGTAGCCATGCCTATATACCAGGTCATCATTGCAGCATCGTGAATGGGCATACCTTTAGCTTTCAGATAAATAAAAGCGGGCCCCAGAACAGTTAGTGTTATACCTATAGTGGAAGGAGTATCAAGCCCGAGCGGCATAGCTGTAACATTTGGATTTTTTGTTTTCTTAGCCAGACGGAAAGCCATTACCGTATAAACTATGTCGCCCACCAATACTCCCAGGGCAGTGCCGGGAAACATTCTAGAATAAATAATATCTGCGGGGAATTTAAATACGAATATCAGTATTCCGGCGAGGAATGAAAGGACGGTAATATTGTCAAAAATAAGACCAAAGAAACCATTCAGGTCTTCTTTTACAAACCATTTATATTTGAATGTTGTTTGCATGGTAGTGTTTAAGGTTTATTAAATGATAGCAATAAAAAATTATTATTTAAAAATAAAAATTAAAAAACATAATGGAACTGTCCTAAATATAAAGAGCTGAAATTCCCTGAAATAAGAAATTCCAACAATGAATTAAAACTATATCAAATAGACGATTTTATTCCGTCTTTGTATGGTGTTGGTTTAATTTTGAAATATGATTCAAACTTTGAACTGTCAAATAGATATTCAAATTCGCTTTGATAAAGCATTTCATACGTTTCTTTTATGTCAGAATTGAAAAACCCAACCAGTTTAAGCTGCCATTTTTTATATACAGCCGATTTTGCCGGAACTCCCAATAATTCAGCAGTTAATTTAATATACTCTTCGCCAGTCATTGCATTGCTATCGGTGGGGAGGTGCCATGTTTGGTTAAAAGCTTCGGGAGTATTTCCGATTAGAGCAACTGCTCTTGCGGCATCTGTTGTATAAGTAAAGGAGTGTTTCACTTTATCATTTAAAAGCCAATAAGCTTTCTTCCCTTTTTTCAAATTATCAATAACAAGCATATTAAAAACAGAAGTCTTTATGTTTGGGCCATAAAAATCAGCAGCTCTTACAATAACCGCCTCTAGATTCTTCTTTTCATATTCATCAATCACCATTTGAGCAATACTTGCACGTACTTTCCCTTTTTCGCTGCATGGGTTAATAGGTGTGTTTTCAGTCATCAGACCTGAGATTTTGCCGTACATATAAACATTGTCAAAGAATACAAGTCTTGAATTATATTTTATGCATGCATTCAGCACGTTTCTCATAATTACGGGCCACTGTGTCTGCCATACATTCAGATCATATTTAAGACCTGCAGCTAAATAAACTATATCAGAACCTTTAACCGCTTCCATGGTTTGGCCGGGATTAGTCAGATCGGCTTTAACAAGTTCATTATCTGAATTAATCTTTTTAGGGTTTCTTCCTGCAAGTCTCACTTTATCTGTATAATTATTCAGCTCATGTGTTAAGGGAACACCTATTGCCCCGCCGGCTCCCAATATCGCTTGCATTGATTTCTCCTAATTTGTATTCAGTCGAAAGTTATTAAATTATAATGAGAAAATAAATTTATGTTTATAAGGTCTCGTATAAAATTTTATAAGGATATAAATACAAATGAATAAGTTGTTTTCATCATTAAAAATACGCAGTGTGGAATTTAAGAACCGTATAGCTATTTCCCCGATGTGTCAATATTCAAGCATAAACGGGATGCCTACTGATTGGCATTTTGTACATCTTGGAAGCCGGGCTGTAGGAGGTAATGCTTTGATAATACAAGAAGCAACCGCAGTTTCTCCGGAAGGAAGGATTTCACCAGATGATTTAGGTATCTGGAGTGATGAACAAGCTGAGGCATACAAAAGAATTACTGCATTCATAACCTCATATAATTCGGTTCCGGGTATTCAACTAGCGCATGCCGGAAGGAAGGCCTCAACTTATTCTCAATGGAAGGGAAATGGAGAAGTTCGCCCGGAGCTGGGTGGCTGGCAGGTTTTGGGGCCGGGTGCCATTCCTTTTGCTGAAAATTATCCGATGCCTAAGGAGATGGATTTAAATGATATCAAAAAAGTTATTAGTGATTTTAAGGATGCTGCTATAAGAAGTATAAATGCAGGTTATAGATTAATTGAACTTCATATGGCCCATGGTTATTTAGTTCATGAATTTCTCTCACCTTTATCAAATAGCAGAACTGACATTTACGGCGGTAGTTTTGAGAACAGAGTACGTCTTGCATTGGAAATAGTAGAGAATGTAAGAACAGTAATTCCTGAAGATTTTCCATTATTTGTGAGGATATCATCAACGGATTGGGTTGAAGGCGGGTGGACGATTGAGGACTCGGTAAGGTTAGCAATTTTATTAAAAGCAAAGGGAGTGGACTTGATTGATTGTTCGAGCAGCGGGAATGTTAAAAAGGCAGTTATCCCGTTAGGCCCTGGTTATCAGGTCCCTTTTGCTGAACGTATAAAAAAGGAAGCAGAAATACTTACAGGGGCGGTTGGCTTAATTACGGCTCCGGAACAGGCGGATAATATAATCAGGACGGGACAGGCGGATATTGTACTGGTGGCACGGGAAAGTTTAAGAAATCCATACTGGCCATTCAAGGCAGCTAAAGCGTTAAAGGAAGATATTGAATGGCCCAAGCAGTATGAGAGAGCAAAGTAAGATTTAGTACATTACAAAACCTTCGAAGTTAAAGAAAACTTCGAAGGTTTGATGGATATTAATTACCAGCCTATTTTTCTTCCGGCATTTTCTTTCTTAAGCCAATCCATTAATGGCTGGAAGTATTCAACCATACCGTTAGCACTTAATTCTTCGCCGGTTTTTTCCTTTATGAAGGAACGCCAGTCAACTGTTTTGCCTTTTTCAAGGATGCTTGTTAAATATTTTCCGGTTTCTTTACTGTTATAATAATTAGCGTTATGCGGGTTCTGCTTCAGTATATTTTTAGAGATATAATTATGAAGCTGATACTGTATCAGTTTAGCTACAGCATAATTATAATAATATGCGGGAGCATCATTGATGTGAGTCTTAGTTGAAGCATCGCAGTATTCTTCGCCGCGGTTTGTTGGAGGAACAATACCCTGGTACTTCTC
>Ga0182027_10003305_pt1 | contig 25690 bp, 22 predicted proteins | sample 712E1DmetaG_FD_121300 | JGI IMG/M metagenome (GOLD analysis project Ga0182027, IMG submission 121300) | Permafrost microbial communities from Stordalen Mire, Sweden - 712E1D metaG (Illumina Assembly) | ecosystem: Environmental > Terrestrial > Soil > Wetlands > Permafrost | place: Sweden...
AGTGTGGGCTTACTACTTGAGGTTTTTAATATCCGGGATGCGATCGATAATGGGAAAAAGCGTTTTGATTTCCTCTCCGGCAATGAGCCGTACAAATATGATCTGGGCGGGCAGGATGTCCCTCTGTACCGGTGCGTGATTTCAAGGAGATAGACAAATGCGTATCGCTGAAATCAGTGTGCATAGTTGTCCGCAGCGTCCGTTAGGAACGGGGGATGTCGGCGGCATGAACCTGTATATACTTACGCTCAGCCATGAAATGAACAGGCTGGGGGTTGACGTTGATATTTTTGCGCGCTGGCATGATCCGGACGAGCCGGAAATAATCCGAATAAATGAAAGGACACGCCTCATTCATATCCGTGCCGGAGAACCGCGGGATATTTCGAAGATGGATGTCTTTAATTGCTTGCCTGAATTTCAAGCTAAAATACTGGAATTTATGCAAAAAGACGGCGCTAAATACGACATTCTGCGCAGTCATTACTGGACATCGGCGCTGGTCGCCGAGCAAATTAAAAAACAATTGGGCGTTCCCGATATCGTGACTTTTCATACCCTGGGAGAAGTAAAGAACCGCGCGTCGGGGGCTCATGAAGAACCGGAAATCCGCATCCAATCGGAAAAGAAGATAGTGGCTATTACTGATTGTATTGTAACGTCAACTGCAGAAGGAAAAAATAACCTGATTAATCTCTACGGCTGCCTTCCGGAAAAGATCAAGATTATTCCTCCCGGCGTCAATCTCGATGTTTTCTTGCCGCGAGACCAGGAAAAGGCACGTCGTGAACTGGATCTGGAAAACTATCGGCGCGTGCTGCTCTTTGCGGGGCGGCTGCAACCATTTAAAGGTTTGGATTTGTTGCTGCACGCGATGACCAATCTGCCCAATCACGGGATGACAAAGTTGCTGGTGGTCGGTGGTAACTCCGGTGATAACGACGAACTGGCGAAAATGAATGCATTGACAAATGAACTGGGTATCGGCAGTAGGGTCGATTTTGTCGGTCCGGTGGAGCACGAAAAAATGCCGGTTTACTACAACGCGGCGGATATTTGCATCGTTCCTTCGTATCACGAGAGCTTTGGTTTGGTCGCGGTGGAAGCGCTAGCTTCCGGCACGCCGGTATTGGCTTCCCGCGTCGGAGGATTAGCTACCATTGTTAAAGATGGAGAAACCGGCTATCTGTTCGAAGAACGTTCGCCGGAAGCGCTTGCGGCATACCTGTGTTTAATGATGAGTGAAAATGAAATCCGGAATTCGATGGCTGGCGCAGCCCGCCAATCGGTATTGAAATACAGCTGGTCGTCGACTGCGCAGCACCTTTTGCAAGAATATCAGAAATTATTGAAAGTACCTACGAATTGCTGTTAGAATCGGTCTTTCAGGTTTTTCCGCCGTATTGCATGCCCGAGATTTCCTGCTTTCTTGTAGATTTCTTTGAGCCGCGGTATATAACGAATGAACGGGATAGCAACCACAATTGCGGAAAAAATAACCCAGTTCCCGTTGTGATAATGCAGCCAGCCGACAAAGGGGAATACAACCAGGCCGATGCCGTAGCTCAATGTAGGGAAGCGTGTTATTGCCATTAACAAGCAGAATACTCCCAGACCGATCAGAAAGCCAAAGGGAAACATCAGGAAGCTGAGCACGCCGACCGCTGTAGCCCCACCTTTGCCCCCGCGGAATTTAAGGAAGATCGGAAAATTGTGTCCCAGAATAACTACGATACCGGCGGCATAATAAGCTAATTCAGGAATATTCAGTAATTTCGCTACCGCCATCGTCAGGACGCCCTTACCTATATCGATCGTCATGACCAGTGCGCCCCACCAGAAGCCCACGTTGTAAATTACGTTCATCGCGCCCATGTTATGGCTGCCGACTTCACGGATATCGGTGCCTTTTTTGAATTTACCGATGAGGTAAGCAGTGGGAATCGAACCTACCAGATAAGCACCGAGCAAAGTGGCTGCAATCAACAATGCGGTCACGGTTGTCTCCTTTTGTTGCGAATCGTCTAGCAGATTGAGAATAGACCATTATGAGGCGGTCTGTCAATTCTTAACCGGATCAAGGGAGTTTGTAATAAACCCCTATGGAAGAATAACTATACATAAGTTGGAAACCAGCAAGACAAAACTAACAAGACCCATTGTGTGTAGTGCCGGTTTCTGTTATATTGGATTAAATAGAGTAAAAAATGCAAATATCAATTACTTTTCTCGGTGCGGCACAGAATGTTACCGGTTCACGTTACCTGGTAAAAACCAACGGCTTTAGATTTCTGGTGGATTGCGGTTTGTATCAGGAAAGAGAACTGAAAGAGCGTGATTGGGCGCCTTTTCCGGTAAAGCCGCAAAATATCGATGCTGTTCTCTTAACACATGCCCATCTCGACCATTGCGGGTACCTGCCGAGACTGGTAAAACAGGGCTTCAGACATAAAATCTACTGTACCGCAGCTACTGCGGACATTACCAAAATTATGTTGATGGATGCCGCGCACCTGCAAATGCAGGATGCTGAAAACAAGAAGAAACGACACGACCGCGACGGACGTAAAGGAGCCCATCCGGAATTACCGCTCTATACCACTGAGGATGCGCAAGCCTGTATCACCCACCTCACTACGGTTCCTTACAATCAGACGCTGCAACTGGCGCCAGGAATCAGTTGTAGGTATTATGATGCCGGACATGTTCTCGGCGCTGCGATGATCGAAGTAAAGATCCTACAAAACGGTGAAGAGCGTACAATGCTGTTCTCCGGCGATATCGGCAGACCGAACAAACCGATTTTAAATAATCCCACGGTATTCAGCAATGCCGATTATGTACTGACTGAATCCACTTATGGCGATCGGGAACTGGACGCACCGGCGGAAATGTATCCCAGGCTGGTTGATGTCGTCAATTCCACCGTCGCAGCCGGGGGAAACATCGTCATCCCCAGTTTTGCACTGGAAAGGTCGCAGGATATCCTTTATTACCTCAGTCAGGCGTTAAATGAGCAAAAAATCAAACCGATTCAGGTTTTATTGGATAGTCCGATGGCTGTGGATATTACCAAAATATTCAGCTGTTATGCTGACCTTTTCGATGACGAAATGAAAGCACTGCTGAAAGCTGGCAAGTCGCCTTTTTCATTTCCCGGTTTAAGATGCATGACATCCATCGAAGAATCAAAATCGATAAATAATATTAAAGAGCCATCCATTATTATCTCCGGCGCCGGAATGTGTAACGGCGGCAGGATCAAATATCACCTGATTCAGAACATTACGCGCCCGGAGAGCACTATTCTGTTTGTGGGTTATCAGGCTGTGGAGACATTGGGCAGACTTATCACGGACGGCGCAACCGAAGTCAGAATTCTCGGGCAGCAATATCCGGTCAAAGCTAAAATTGTCAAGCTGAACGGGTTTTCTTCTCACGCTGATAAAAACGAACTTTTAAGATGGATTTCCGCGATCAAACAACCGCGCCAGGTTTTTGTGGTGCATGGAGAAGAAAGTGCCGCCAATACTTACGCGGAAAGTATCAGACAAAGCAAGGGCTGGAAAGTAACCGTTCCTAAATATCTGGAAGAATTCAACCTCGACTAGAGTAAACCGTTACTATGGCTGATGGCTCTTTTCCCGGCAACTTCCTGTTTGATATACCATTGCTGCACTGTTTCCACAACGCTGGTGGGGTCGTCACAGACCCGCAGCAGATTAAAGTCTCCTTCCGAAACATAACCCCTGGCTAACGTTGTACTGCGCAGCCAATCCAGAAAACCTTTCCAATATTTATTGTCATACAAAACCACCGGGAATGGTTTTATTTTGTGCGTCTGGATCAGTGTTAACACTTCGGTCAGTTCATCCATTGTGCCTAATCCGCCCGGCATGATCACAAAAGCGGTGGCATATTTCACCAGCATCACTTTACGCACAAAAAAGTGTTTAAATGTTATGACCTTGGTGGCATAGGCGTTGCACATCTGCTCTACCGGCAGTTCAATGTTCAATCCAATGGATTTTACCCCGGCTTCGGTGGCGCCCTTGTTCGCGGCTTCCATTATACCAGGACCGCCGCCGGTAATGATGGAGAAACCAAGTTCACCCAGGCGGTGGGCAATTTCAGTGGTTTGAGTATAAAGATCGTCCAGCGGTTTGATTCTGGCCGAACCGTAAATCGTCACTGCCGGTTCAATCCCGGAGAGTCCGTCAAAACCCTCTACCATCTCGCCCATGATACGGAAAAGCCGCCATGATTCTTCCTTCGCCATATCATTGATTTCATATCCGTTTGCCATCATGTCCCTCCGGGCTAATAATATTTCCACTTATATTATGTGGTACGAATGCGCAATCTATAATGCTTATAGATAATTGTACCTTGTTTTCCGCTGAAATTACTACTGAATACGATGGTTATTTAGTATTAAAGCCATAAGTCTTTATTACAAACCATCAAAAAAGGAGGAAGCAACTGTGAACCTGATTCTGTCAAGGTTAGCTTATTTTGTAAGGGAATGCCAGTAATAACCCAGGCTAAAGCAAAATAAACACAAATATCGATCATATGAATAAACCAAACGTTGGTTATACCTCCATTTTCTCTATTGCTTTTTTTATTTTGTTTCACTATGATATGGGTACTGGAATCTGGAGACCTGTGTTATCTCTTTTCGATAATCAATTTAACAGGCGCTGAACGGTTGTCTCCCCCGGATTAACAAAAATAATCGGGAGGTGTACGATGACACAGAAGGCTCTTTCTGATCGGTTGATGGATCTGGTCAACCAGAATGCTGAGCAAATCGCCGGGCAATGGCACAAATCCGTGACCACCAACCTGCGGACCCCCTCGTTTTGCGCCAGTCCTAAAGAGGGTTGTTTACGCCATGCTACGTTCCTTTACAAAAATCTGAAGCGGATGTATTTTGCCGATAATCCTTTTCAGGAAGTACAGCGTGTGATGGATGCTACCGGTTACGCGGAGGAAATGTTCAGTCGTCGCATTCCATTGGCTGAGGCTGTTTATGCACTGATTCTGATGCGCAGATATGTCTGGCTTTACGCCGAGTCTTCGGCACTATTTGATACCGGTTTGGATATGTACGCCGCGTTGCAAAGTACTAATCGGATTTTACTTTTGTTCGATTATGCGGTTTATACCGTCATTGATAAATATGAGAAGATGTCTAAAAGATAACGGACGGCAAAGAAAACATGTATAAGAAAATCATCGTGCCTTTAGACGGCTCGAAACTGGCAGAATGTGTGTTAACCCACGCGGAAGAAATTTCAAAAGGCGCGGGAATTGAAGAAATAATCTTGTTAACTGTGACCGAGCGATTGGCCGGTTTATTTCCGAAAGACACCGATAATAGCAAACAATCCACGGAACAGAGTGCGTGTCAACCCGACGTTGCTTTCACAGACCGGCCGTACTCCGGACGGAAATTCGAAATCGACCCGGGTTTGAAAATACCTTTAGTTGCCGGCAAGGTACTGAAACAAGGACAGCGCTATCTGTCCGGTGTGGCTGATCAACTGGTAAAAAAGGGTATTAAAGTGGGGATTACAGTGCTCATGGGTGAAGCCGCCGAGCAAATTGTGGATTTTGCCTGCAGCGAAAAAGCAGATCTGATCATCATGGCCAGTCACGGCCGTTCTGGTTTCAGCCGCTGGGCAATGGGCAGTGTGGCGGAAAAGGTTTTTCACGGCAGCAGCGTACCTATTTTACTGGTTAAAGCCGCACCTCAGGAGCCGCCAAAACCGGTGATGCCGGGGTTCCATTAGCTCTGGTAATGGACGGACGGAAACAGCTTCACATCTGTGTGCGGCAGGAACAACGCGGCAATGAACTCATTCATAAACGGCGTATAGTTTGATAATTCAACGTTTGTCATGCTGCGGGCAATTTTCAGGGAATGCTCAAATGCATCGATCGAAGTCAAGGACAACCGCGCTCCTGTCAGGGAACTGTTCCCGATAAAGAGTATCCGCTTTACATCGATGTCCGGAATCAGGCCGATGGCAATTGCTTTCGGGATATTCAGCGAGCTGCCGAACCCGCCCGCGACATAAATAGTCTCCAGTTGTTCAAAGCGGAGTCCTACATAATCTACTAACGATTTGATAGCCGCAAAAACCGCCCCTTTGGACTTGATGAGATTCTCGATCTCTGATTCCGATATCGAGATGGCTTCGCCGGTTTCGGTTTCCGCGGGGAATGCGATAATATAACGCAGCTCGCCATTTTCATTGACCAGACGCGGGTTTTCCCGTGATGTATCGAATTTTCCATGCGGTTCGATAATTTTATTATTGACCAGCTCAAAAATGGTCTCAATCAGTCCGGAGCCGCAGATACCGCGCGGCCTGGCTTTACCGATCGTTTCATACGTAACCTTGCCGTCATGTATCTCGATTTTCTCGATGGCGCCCTTGGTAGCGCGCATGCCGCTTTTCGCGCCGCCGCCTTCGAAGGCCGGTCCGGCCGAAGCAGAGCAGCAGACCAACCATTCATTGTTACCGATAACGATTTCTCCATTCGTGCCGACATCGATCAGGCATTGGATTTCCTGTTTATCGGCCATACCGCAGGCCAGTACTCCGGCCACAATATCGCCGCCGACATAGCTGGCAATACTGGGCTCAACTTCCAGTATCCCCTCGTGATTTATCATGATACCTAATTCGCGGGCATAGACCTGCGGATAAACGGTTGTCGTCGGTACATACGGTTCCAGCCGGATTGCGCACGGTGTCATGTTCAGCAAAAAATGGCTCATGGTAGTATTACCTGCTGCCACGATTGCCGTTACGTCCCTGAGTTCAATGTGATTTTCCGCGGCCAGACCCTGTGCCAGGTGATTGATATTGGTGATAACTGCCTTATGCACCGGTTCCAGCGACCCGCGCACGCAGGCAAAAATCATGCGGGAGATGACATCTTCGCCGTAACGCGCCTGCAGATTATGACTACCCTTTACCCCGATGAGTTTGCCGTTTTTCAGATTCACTAATTGTACCACCACGGTTGTTGTCCCGACATCAATCGCCAAACCGTAGTTTTTCTCCGATGTATCGCCGCCTTCTATTTCCAGTATCCGCCCGCTGCTGTTGTGACGGGCAAAGGTGATTGTCACTTTCCACTGGTGAGCGCGTAGTTTCTCTGTCAGGTTTTGCAGGCAGGGCAGCGAGATTTCAAAGTGGTCGTAGTGTGAGACTTTGTTCAGTTCTCGTGTTATGCGGTCGATATCGGAGATGTTATCCTCCATTGTCGGCGCGGGGAGTTCCATGTAGACTTTCTTCACCAACGGGTCGAAGGTAAAAGCCGGTTCACGGCTGCGTCGGTGCAGTACCAATTTCTCCGGTTCACTGTATGTAATCGTGGCACCTGCCAGTAAAATTTGCTCCTGTTCTGCTCGTGATTTCGGCGGGATCATCACCGTCAGATTGTCTTCGACTTTTGTCCGGCAGGCCAGCACATAGCCGTGCTCGATTTCATATTTGGAAAAGAAGGCAATTGCGTTTATTTCAGCTTGGGCTTTCCCGCTGACGACCTGTAACTGACACTCGCCGCAAAGACCGTCGCCGCCGCAGAGACTGTTAATAATAATTCCGGCCTGTTCTGCGGCATGTAGCAGAGTGCTTTCACTCTCCACTTCCACTGTTTTATTGTCGGGCAAAAAAGTCACCGAATATTTCACGTTCGTTTTATCCTGTTTACAATGCTATCGTCTCAATAACTGACATATTTTACCAATCAGTAGGAGTATGATACAATCAAAACAACCTATTTGGCAAATAGAATTTGATTTTCTCATGCAAATCAACAACATGAGGAGGACGGAATAATGAACTGGTTGGATATCGTAATTTTGATTTACTTAGCGGTTTCCGTGATTTCCGGTCTGGTGCAGGGCCTGATTCGCACGGTTTTATCCATCGTGGGAGTAATTGTCGGTATCTTTTTAGCCTCGCATTTCTATATACAATTAGGAAATGCCCTGACGTTCATTTCGAACAAAGACACCGCCAATATCGTCGCCTTTATCATCATTTTGCTGGCGGTGATGATAGTGGCGGCAATCATTGCCTGGCTTTTAAAGTCAATCATCAAGGCGATCAAGCTCGGCTGGGTTGATAAACTCGGCGGCGCGGTCTTAGGCTTGATACTCGGCGCGTTGTCAGTCAGCGCTTTCCTGGCGATCATTGTGAAATATACCAGTGCCAGTTTCATTGTTGATTCGAAGTTATCTGGCTTTTTCCTGGACAAGTTTCCGCTGATATTAGGATTCCTGCCCAGTGAATTCGATAGCGTCCGCAATTTCTTTAAATAGGGAGAAATAGCGTTCAACGGTCAGCTATCAGCAGTCGGTTGTTAATGGGTGTTTTGTCGGTCTATTACTTAACATAATCTAATAGGTTCATGTCGATCAATCGTTCCCGCAGGCGGAACAGGGCAGCTACCGCCGCGCGTTCGAAGGAGTCGTTACGGTTCCACATGAATTGCTGCTCCCAGCTTTTTATGCCGCCTGCGTCGGCCACTCCGATGCATACCATTTCGAATTGACCGCCTGAGCTGTTTTTATATGAAAGACCGGTGACACTGAGACCGAAATCGGAGGAAAATTTGTCTTTTACGACTGCGGCCATTGCCTCCGCAACTTCACAGCTCGCGGTGCCTTTCTTTTCAATAATAGCGGCCGGTATACCCCAGTCGATCTTCACTATATCAGAACCGGTAATTAACCCGCCGCGGTAAAATTGGGAGCTTAAAGCGCTATCGGTAATCATATTCCCCAGTAATCCGCCGGTGTAATCTTCCATTGTAGCCAGACTCATTCCGCGTTGACTTAATGTGTTACCGATGATACCGCCTAATGTATCCGTGTCCGTTCCCCAGACATAAGGTGACAGGATTTGTTGGATTTTATGTGTGTTAACATCAAGCAATTGCGCGGCGTCAGTGCCGTGTGCGATCAGCCGCACCTGGATGCCGTCCGTTTTGGCGTAAATACCCAGTGTCGGATTAGCGATCCCAAAGAAGGGATGGATCAGTTCTGCTACCTTTGCTTCCTGGATGGAAAAGGTCTTGATCGTACGTGCTTGTATTTGCTCACCGGGGAATCTGTTTTTTATTCGTGGCAATGCCTCGTTTTGCCACATCGGCAGCATTTCACGCGGGGGGCCGGGCATTACAACGATCACTTTATCATTCTTTTCCACCCACCAACCGGGCGCGATACCACGCGGGTTAGGCAACGATTGTGCGCAAGGGATGCGCATGGCCTGCTGCAGGTTAGCCGGAGGCATCTCCCGTCCCATCTGGGAAAAAGTTATTCGGAGATGTTTTTCAAGCGCAGCGTCGATGAATAATTGCTCATCCATTACCAGTGCGATTGATTCTCTGGTAAGGTCATCCTGCGTGGGGCCCAAACCGCCGGTGGTAATTACAATCGAGGAGTTTTTCAGCGCGTTACGCAGCACTTGAGCCAGCTTTTTAGTGTCATCATCTGCGGTGGTCATTCTTTGCAATTCAATACCAACCAGCGGCAGTTGTGAAGCCAGGTAACCGGCATTGGTATCGGTAATTTCGCCCCTCAATAGTTCTGTGCCGATCGAAATAATTTCAGCCTTGACGGTTTTTTTCATAAATATTATTCCTCTGTGTTAACAAATTTGTGTCTTTTGTTTATTTTAGCCTTTTCAAAGAGAAGTTGCACCGTACAGCTTTATTATTAAGCGTGCAGGAGGCTATAATGAGTATTGAGTAATAGACTTCGCAGGGAAAGATATTTGCGTACCGAAGATTTTGATTATAATCTACCGACCGAACTGATTGCACAGAAACCGCTTGAACCAAGGGATACTTCCAGATTACTGGTATTAAACCGGCAAAACGGACAGATAGAGCACCGTCATTTTTATGATCTCCCAAGTTTCCTACATTACGGCGACGTGATGGTCTTTAATGACAGCCGTGTCATCCCCGCACGTCTTTCCGGCACTAAAGCCAATACCGGCGGAGCGGTGGAAATCCTCTTACTGCGACGTGTGGAACAAAATGTCTGGGAGATACTGGTCAAACCGGGGCGGCGGGTTAAAACCCGAACCATATTAGAACTGGCTGATGGACAGCGGAACAAAATCGTCAGTGCGGAGATATTAACAGAAGGGGAGAACGGGCTGCGCACCATCCGGTTTTCAGATGACGCGCTGCTTTCTGACATCGGGCAGGTGGCTTTACCACCCTATATTCATGAGCCGTTACAGAATCAAAACCGTTACCAGACGGTTTATGCCGACCGCAAGGGCAGCGTGGCTGCGCCAACTGCCGGGTTGCACTTTACCCCGGAATTGCTGACAAAAATCGGACAACTAGGGGTGAAGTGTTTGTTTGTCACTCTGCATGTCGGTCTGGATACATTTCGTCCTGTACAGGAAGATAATCCCGCAAAACATGTTATCCACAAAGAATATGGCTATATGAACGCCGATGCCGCCGCGGAGTTGGCGCTGGCGAAGAAAGAAGGTCGGCGGGTCATCTGCGTCGGCACTACCAGTGTACGCCTGGTAGAAGCGGTCGCACAGGCTGGCAGGGGCGCTATGACGCCTTTCGAAGGTTGGGTTGACTTGTTTATTCTACCGGGGCACAAATTCCTCGTAGTCGATGCCATGATCACCAATTTCCACCTGCCGAAATCGACTTTATTGATGCTGGTGTCCGCCTTTGCCGGTAAGGAACTGATTGATAAAGCCTATCAAATCGCCATTGCGGAGAAATACCGCTTTTATAGTTTTGGTGATGCGATGCTGATTTTATAAGGGGAAGGGCATCTTTCACGGTTTGGGTCTTTTTGTTCCGGCCAGATTAGAGGATAAAGTAGAGCAATTAAAAGAGCATCGTTCATTCGAAGATCCTGAAGTTTCCGGTGTTTTGTCTGTTCAGCCTTACCCGGCTCTATATTCGTACCGATCTCTTACGATGATCGCCAAATGTGTGATAAATGATGGTAAAATAGCACATTTAAGTTACATCCCATGTTTTGTCAATGAAAAGAAACAGCCGGAGGTGCTTAAAAATGATGAAAAGGGACAACAGGCGCTCGAATTTATGGAAAAAATCACTAAAATGGCGGGTTTGAACACACGTTATGAATGGGAAGGTGATGAAATAATTGTCCTTTCTCATTGACGGGGAGATACTGGCTATAACCTGAAGTCTAAAGCCCGAAACATGGTGACCATACCTTGCTGATTGAAGCTATCTCACAACATTTTCTCTTCCCCCGTGAAGCTAAAGCTATAGCGGAAGATTGATATCGAATTAGACAATAATAATTGACTATTTTAATTAGCTTTGATATACTAAAAAATTAATATTCACGTGATTATCAATCCAAGGTAATTATTCAATTACATTTGAACACTTAAGGAACGTAAAATGCGTTCAAAACGCTCCATTTTATTCAGGATTTTATTAACAGTCCCCGTCATTATTTTCTTATTTTTAGGAATCACGTCCTGTGGAACCACTTCCGCAGGTAATCTTTCATCTGGTAACAGGTCTTTGACTGTATTATCCGCTATTACCGGCAGCGTTCAAATCAATAAATCAGGTTCTGGTAATTGGAGTGATGGGCAAGAAGGAATGACGCTAGCAAAAGGTGACCAAATTAAAACTAGTGATAGTAGTACAGCCTCAGTCACGTTCTTCGATGGCAGCGTTATTAAATTAAACAGTGATGCGCAAATATCTCTGGATGAACTGATCGGTAAGTCATCAACTTCACCGAAGACCATCAAAATAGGTCAGAAAATTGGAGAGACTACCAGTACGGTCGTAAAGCTGATAGATCCCGCATCAATATACGAAATAGAAACTTCATCGGCCGTGGCCGGTGTACGCGGCACTATTATGCAAGTCTCGGTCTCTATCGACGGCTCTACGTCAGTAGCCAACGTGGAGGGGACTGTTAGCGTTACTGCTCAGGGCAAAGAAGTAATAATTCCTCCCGGACAGCACAGTATCATAGAACAGGGACAAGCTCCTAACGCGCCCATACCGGGGTTAATTAGTTCCTTGGGCATTGGCGGGACATTATGGGCATGGGGTTGGAATATCAATGGTCAGCTTGGTAATGGAACCACAGCTGACAGCCACAGCCCCGTTAACATTTCAGGTATCAGCGGAATTACAGCAGTCTCCGGTGGCTATGGTCATTGCCTGGCTCTGAAAGCGGACGGTACGGTCTGGGTTTGGGGTGCTAACGACAAAGGTCAGTTGGGAAACGGAACAAATACTAACAGCCATACTCCTATTCAGGTGCCCGGCCTTAACGCTATTATTTCTATAAGTGCAGGTTACTATCACAATATGGCATTAAAGCAGGATGGGACGGTCTGGGTCTGGGGCGATAATAGCCACGGACAACTAGGGAATGGTACAACAACCAATAGTAATAGCCCGATTCAAGTAAACGGATTGACCGGAGTTACCGGTATCGCCGGCGGCTATTACCACAGTTTAGCACTAAAATCAGATGGGACCGTTTGGGCCTGGGGAATGAATGACCGCGGCCAGTTGGGTGATGGTACTGTAACCGAAAGGCATACTCCAGCTGAAGTTACCGGTCTCACACAGATTGCTGCGGTATCTGCAAGCGACTGGCATAGTATTGCACTAAAGACAGACCATACAGTTTGGTCGTGGGGATCTAATACCAATGGTCAGTTAGGAAACGGGACAACTGTCGATAACCATATTCCCGTGCAGGTCATAGGGCTTAACGGGATTTCGGCTATTTCAGCAGGCGGCCGCAATAACCTCGCGTTGGCGGCTAACGGGACAGTCTGGGGTTGGGGACTAAATGATTTAGGCGAATTAGGCGATGGCACAACTATTGGAAGAAACGTTCCTGTACAGGCTAAATTGCCTCCCGGTATTGTAGCTGTATCTATTCGCGATCAACATAGCCTGGCGTTGAGTTCCGACGGCACTGTTTGGTCATGGGGTTGGAACGGATACGGCCAGGTAGGTAATGGAACCACAGCTAACAGCAGTCTTCCTGTTCACCTTAACGGCATTACAGGTGCGGTGGCCATTGATGCCGGAGTGGATTATGGCTTGGTAATAAGTATAGCTCCAACAATCTCTTTATTGACTCCGGGTATAAATGGTCTATCGGTATCGATCAATGGAATTACGTTACCGACTGCTTCTAACGCTTCAATTACAGGAATTGTCTGGGATTGGGGAGACGGGCAAAAGATCACTAGTTGGTTTCCCCAGACGCACATTTATAACCAGAGCGGAATATATAATGTTGTCGTTACAAGCACGGATTCGAATGGAAAAAGCCAATCAGCCTCGGTTACTATCACGACAAAATAATCTTTCGCAGGCTAATTATCTAAATATTTTAAAGAAAACAACTAACCCTGTGTAAGAATACAAATTAACAATGTCCGAAAGCCGTCAGGTTACTTCAGATTATCCAGTATCCTGTTTAAAATTGACTCCAATTGTTTGCGCTCGCCCGCGCTCATAAAGGCAAATATTGTATCCATTGACGGACTCTGCCGGGCAATTTTAATGATATTCAGACCTTTCTCTGTCAATTCCAGTTTTAAAAGATTCGTCTTGGGCGTATTTTTAACGCGCCTTATCAGCCCGTCTTTTTCCATCGTGACCGCTTGTTTAGAAATTACATGCAATTCCCGTTCAACGGTTTTTGCTACTTCCGACAGCGTGGCGTTCTCACCAAGTTCCTGTATCGTGCGTAATACCTGATATTGACGAACGGGAATATGATATTGATTCAGCTCTTTTTGTCTGGCCTGCACGATTGAGTGGCTGACTGTGCCTATCAACGACCATAATTGAAAATTTGCTTCTGAATTATTTAAGTTTTCCATGATATTTGTTTCCTTCAAGTTGGGATATTCTTAGATCCATTACGATTTTTCCAGTAAATTATAACACACAGCTCTAACAGCAGATTGTTGCGTCCCTGTGAGTTGATCAAGGCTTCTTTTCCGGTTTTCCCGGATGAGTATAACCATATTTTAATCTTTCTTCAATGTTGAAAGGAATTTCTCGAATATTACTGCAACCTTTTTCCCATTCCTGAATAATTCTGTCTTCGATATTATAATTAAACGGGTCTCTGAGTTGTTGCTCGACTTCTCCGTCGTTTTCAGGTCTGTTCTTGAGTAACCACTGTACTGTCCTCTTTAGCCCTTCTTTGGCCGGCACCACATCCCGGTATCCAAGCTCCTTTTTAATCTTGGTATTATCCATGACCAGATGGCGCTCGCTGGTTGCATATGGGATACTGGGTTTCGCGATCGCCCACGGCATATCGATATACTTAAATTCATGCCCCATCTCTTTTGCGATGATCTCCGTCCACTCCCGCAAGGTCAGCGTCCGTTCCTCTGCTACATTATAAATTTGTCCGTTAGCTTCGGGACGGTCAATTGCCAATAACAGAGATTGAGCAGCGTTTTCTGCGTATGCCCGGGAACGTAAAACCAGCCCGCCGTCAGGAATAATAAGCTGCTTCCTTTTATCCAGAATTCTTCTGATAATACTCCACTCCTTGGGAGGGAGCTGACGCGGTCCGTATATCATCGGATAGCGAAATAATGTGGCACTAAAACCACCGTCGGAGTGAATTCGCATGACCTGCTGCTCTCCTAAAATGATCAGGTAACCGACCTTAAATATATTCGGGTCGGTTATCACGGGCGCATCTTCCGGCACCGGCATTAATAGTCCGTCGGGGTTATCTGCGGGGTTGGTAGAGCCTAGATATGCAGACCCGGTAATGCCGATAAACTGTATCGTCCTTCCTTTCATAAATTCGGCGATATAGCGCAACCGTCCATACATACTAACAACCACATCAAATTTGCGGGAACCCAGAATTTGCAGCGTATCCGGCGCAAACGGGTCGACATGGATATGCTCGATTTTCTGCGAATATTCTACCTCGTGCAGCCCCCGGTGCAAGACCGCAACTTCATAACCTTTCTTTATCAGCCCTTCAACCACATAAGGTCCTGTCGGGCCTGTTCCACCGATAACCAGTGCTTTCATGTTTAACCTCTGCTTTCTCGTTACATTCACCGAATATTTTTATTTCTTCTCGTCTAACACTGTTGGGGCACACGGTTATAAGGCTCAGGATAGACCACCGGTCCCTTCTCCCTCGACGGCAGGATTACCGTCGCTGTTCCCTTTATTGTCACCACCCCGTTTTGATTGATATTTTGAATATCGATATCAACACAATTTTTTCTGCCGTCGCAGTACTTGTTTATTACCTTGCCTTTGACCCATGTGGTGTCGCCCATCATCGTAAACATCCTGATCTGCGAATTGAATTTCCAGAGGAATCCGTCATCGCCCATCCAATTCGTGAGAAGTACGTAACGCCATGCTTCCGGATGCTGCCCGGCAACCGCCGGCCTTGGGTGCGCCGCCTTAAACCCTGCCGGCGGTTCTCTGCCGGCAAACGTTGAGATAATGGTCATCGGCTCCTTTTCCCATAATAAGCGATTCAACCTGTCCGATAGCTTGTGAAAATGGCCGCCTGCCATCCATGCATCTCGCTCGTTCTCGCTCATTGGTCCGCGTACCACGGGTGTTAATTCATCGCCAACATTGACATCTTCCCAGTAACGGGGATTCGCACCTCTGATTTCTTCTTTGTCCTGAGCCGAGTAGATCTCTTCGATGTCTTTATTCGTATAGACGGGCTTTTCGCTGAGATTGCCGTATTTGTTCATTTCTTTGATTTTCTCTATTTCGGCCCAGGTTTCATAAGAGCTATACCCGGCGACGATTTCGCCACCTTGCCGGTAATAGTCAAGTTGTTCGTAACCCAGAACTATCCTCTCCGCGAATTTACTGCTTTTCACCTTGATTTCTGAAGGGTGTATAACTCTATACGTATAATTGTCACCCACGCAGACAGGTCTGAACCATTCCCTTTCACATCCCGAATAAAACCCGGCAATGCCGGTGATCATCGGCACGCGGCCTTCAGGGTGCTGGGCGTAACTGATTGTGTATAGATAATTTGGCGGAGCAATAAGGCATTTATATTTCGTCTTTTTCGCATACTCCGGGTTCCGGTAAAGCGGGTTTAAATCACCTTCTCCGTCCAGGAAGATGCGTATCTGATCGGCGCTGACGGTTCTGTTCAAATTGTTATTGGTAGTTATCGGTGCCAGTTCCCGCTGTTCTTCGCTTGTAATAATATTGCCGATGAGTTTTCCCCACTCCTCGATCAGTTGATCCAGTGGGCTTAATTTATTCGTGGACATTTTTTACTCCTTAAACAGATAATTTATGCCTAGTAGATTACTTTTTTATCAATAAGTTGATCGATTTCTTTTTCCGATATACCTAATAATTTATTAAAAACATAATCATTATGTTCACCGAGACATGGCGCCGGGTCATGGCTTGCTGTCAAAGCTGAAGTCCAGGGAGAACGGTAAACAATAGTTTTACCGGCCACCGGATGAGTTTGCTCAATAAAAACGCCGCGCTCTTTAATATGGGGGTCGTTAATTGCTTCCTCGATATTAAGCGATGCCCCGGCTGCTACGCCTGCCTTTTGCAGCTTGTGCATCACCTCGTAATGTGTGCAGTCCTTCGTCCAGGTGGCAATCAGTTTATTTAACTCATCCTGATTTTGCCAGCGGCTGAATTGATCGGAGAACTTTTCATCTTTAGTCCACTCCGGATTGTTCATAACATTACATAATGCTCTCCATTCAACGTCGTTAGAAACGGCGATAGCCACCCATTTATCTTCCCCTTTACAGGGATAACATGCGTGCGGCGCCATAATCTCGTCGCGGTTACCCATGCGCGGGCGTATCCTGCCGTTTATTACATACTCCATCGTAACCTCCGGGATTAGCGACGCGACACTTTCGCTCTGGGCAACGTCGACATGCTGCCCCCGGCCGGTTATGCTGCGATAATTTAAAGCGGCCAGCACGCTGAAAACACCATACATGCTGCCGATCGGGTCGCCAGGATAAGTACCGGAAAGAACAGGTTCTTCTCCCGGGTAACCGAATGAGGCGCTTAAACCTCCTGCTGCCTCGATAGTGGACGCGTAGGAAACATAGTCCTTATCCGGACCGGTGCTGCCAAACGCCGGCAAGGAAACCAGGATAATATCTGGTTTGATTTCTTTGAGCCTGGTGTAATCCAGACCCCAACCAGGCATTACCCTTGGCGAAAGATTAGTGATCACGATATCGCTGATCTTTACCAGTTTTTTAAAGATTTCCACTCCTTCAGGCTGTTTCAGGTTGAGCGTGCAACTCTTCACCCCTCGGTTGGTGATATTAAACAAACCGTGATTTATATCCGGCTTCTGACTAAATTCCTTCCCGGGATCTTCCAATATTCTGGTAATTCGCTGGTGGTCAAGCCTTTGATTTGTCTCGATCTTGATTACTTCTGCGCCCATATCCGCCAGAACAGCTCCCATCCAGGGACCTGCCCAAACCCAGGTTAAAGCAATCACTCTGATCCCTTTTAAAAAAGGAAGGTCCTTGCCACGATTACCTTCTATCATTTTTCAAATGACTCCGGCTTCTCTGAATTTATCCAGGTCATTTCTGGTATAACCCAATCGTTCACAATAAATCTCTTCGTTGTGTTGACCCAGGGATGGCGCGGCTGCGGGTTCCTCCCGGTTGATATCAGAAAACAGGTACGGCACACCTGGGTATTGCCGCTTGCCGTTCCCCGGGTGTTTCATTTCTATGAAAAATTCGCGCGCCGCCATTTGCTTGTCTTTTAATACCTGGTCGGCAGTGCGCACTGCGCCGATTGGTATCCCTTTTTCCTGACTGGTTCTATAGATTTCTTCAACTGTGTACTGCATTGTCCATTCCAGTAGTAATGGTTTTAGCGCATCCCAGTATTTCGCCCGCGATGTGGCATCTTTAAACAATTCGTTATCAGCCCAATCGGGATGCCCCATTACCTCGACGAAACGCCACCACTGGTGCTCTTCTGCCAGCGCATTATAAATATAGCCGTCTTTGCAGGGTAAAATGTGCGACGGCGCAACAGACAAGACATCCGTCCTGGAAATAATCTGTTTTGCGTATGAGTAACGGGCGGTAGCGGCATTCAGGTTTTGGATCACACTTTCCTGTTCGGATACATCGAGTTGTACTCCTGAGCCGGTTACTCTCTGATGGTAGAAAGCGCCCAGCGTTCCTGCGGCCGCGCTTAAACCCGCTTGGAAACTGAAAAGATGGGCAGGGTATTTTATCGGCTCTTTACTGACATCTCCCTCACGGGTAGAAATATTGCCCACGACACCCATATGGGTGGTTACTAATTCGCAACCTTTGTAATCCCTGTAAGGTCCGGTCTGTCCGAATGGCGTGATAGAAGTCATAACGATGTGCGGATTGATCCGCTTCACGAACTCGTAGGAAAGTCCAAGCCTTTTCATTCTAGCCGGCGGGTTGTTCTCAATAAATATATCAGCTCTTTTTAGCAGTTCCATAAACATCTTTTTCCCGGTGGCAGTCTCCGGATTCAAGGTAATTCCCAGCTTATTCATGTTGAGATATTGAAATAATCCGCTGCGTTCTGCACCATGTTGTATGTCCTGTAAAAAAGGTTCCAGCCTTCGGGAATCGTCACCGCGTTCCGGCTTTTCAATTTTTATAACCTCGGTGCCGATATCTGCCAGCATTTTTGCGCAGAAGGGCGCGGAGATCAGGTTTCCGTATTCGATGGCCTTTACACCGTTAAGTACGTTATAAAACATGTCGCTCCCCGAAAATCTGACTCGTTGATTGATCAATCAGTCTCTAAACCAACTTTATTTACTGAACAATTGGAGAATAACACATGCCTATTGACAATTCCAATAAATCTATGTTAGCATCGGGCTGTTTTCAATTGAATATCTATTTGAAATTTGATATAGAATATCCTATTATTATGCGGCGATTAATATTTGTCAACATATTCAAAAAAATATGCTATGGTAATGTTTTCATCAATGCCAACTGTGACGGTAGGAAGAACTACGCTTGATTTATGAATGATTGGTAAGCAGGGAGGTGGAAAATGCCAAAAACAGTGACGATATTGGTTCCTACGGCTGAATCCGATATTAAAACGATTTCCGTAAATCCCCGGCTAAACGATTTTAATGGAAAAGTGGTCGGGTTTTTATGGAATGAGAAGCCTAACGGTGATTTTTTATTGATCCGAATTCAGGAACTTCTTTCCCAAAAGTACCGGCAGGTCAAGACTATTTGGGAGCAAGTAGAGGGTCTTCACACCGCGGTAGAGGTTGCGCCGGAAGTAAAACGAATCGCTGCCGCCGCCGATACGATAATAATCGCGACAGGTGACTGAGGAGCTTGTACGACGTGGTGTATCCACGCCGCGGTCGAGCTTGAAAAAAGCGGGAAACCTGCGGTTACCATTTGTACCAACCGTTTTGAAATTCTCGCCCGCACCACCGCTAAAGGTCTGGGCATGCCTGATCTGCCGTTGGTGATCGTCTCTCATCCCATCGGTGGAATTAGCCCTGAAGAAGTTAAAGAAAAAGCCGATAATATTTTTAGACAAGTAGTTGCCATGTTGATTATCTAATACTATTCGAACCACGGCAGGCAAAGGACTATAGAAGATGAATCGTATGTTTGCCTCAGAGAAAATGATTGTGGACGAATCTGTCCAGGCGATCAATGATCTGTTTGTTGAGAAAGGTTGGAGCGACGGACTCCCCATCATTCCGCCGACAGAGCAAGCGGTAGAGACAATGTTAGCCGGAACGAAAAGAGATCCAACGGAGGTGGCAGCGGCTATTCCTCCTTGTTGGGGTAAGGCTACGATCGAGAAGATAGCGATCAACGCCGTTATGGCCGGTTGTTTACCACAATATATGCCTGTTATAATAACCGCTATCGAAGCAATGGCTGATGAGCGATTTCGGCTCGCGGAAATTCAGCCGACAACCCATCCGGTTGCCCCTCTCGTGATCGTGAATGGCCCTATCGTAAAAAAACTGGATATCAACAGCAAAACCGGTGCTTTTGGGCCGTGCTGGCGTGCTAATGCTACCATTGGCAGAGCAATCAGATTAATACTGCTAAACATCGGCGGTGCTTTACCCGGCAAGCTTGATCTATCCACCCAGGGGCAACCTTCTAAATATACTTATTGTATTGCTGAGAACGAAGAAGACAGTCCGTGGGAACCGCTTCATGTAGAAAAAGAGTTCGCTGCCTCAACGAGTAGTGTCACTGTCGCCGCGACGGAAAACCCGCACAACATTAACGAGCATGTCGCCATTACCGGTGAGGAGATGTTAATTTCAATTTGCAATGCGATGATGACAACGGGTGCCAATAATGTGTTGTTTCAGGAAGGCAGTCCGGTGATCGCATTAAGCCCGGAGCATGCTGCGACTATCGCCGCCAGTGGTTATTCCAAGAACGATGTCAGGAATTATATCTATGAAAAAGCGAGAATTCCGCTTTATCGTTTCCATCGGAGAGCCATTGACAAGTATTACTCCGGTTGGGATGAAAAAGCGATGGTTCCGATAACCGCCCGCAAAGAAGACATCATCATAATTGTAGTTGGCGGGCAAGGCAAACACTCAGCTTATCTACCGGCTTTTATCCCGCCTTCGGTCACAAAAGCGATCGCGGAATATTGATGTTTTTAATGGCAGGGCAGTAAACTGTAGGTTGATCCACCTTCGTCGTTTGGAAAGACCGATAATTTACGATAATTACGATAATATTGTTGTTGAAAGGATAATTATTCACGATATTTAAGAATATTCCGATTATTTGGGAGGATTTGAACATGAAGGGAAAGTCTTTAACAATGTTGGCGGTGGGAGACTTGATACTTGAGAAGCCGGATGGCGAATTCTATCTTTCTCCGGTAGCTCCTGTACTCAGAACAGGTGATGTAGTAGTTGGAAATGGAGAGATTGTCTTTACCGATAGAGGCATTGCTACTTATGTAGAAATGTATCCCTCGCCTGGCTGTCCGTCAGGCAACATGGGAGCTTTAGCCTCCGCTGGCTTCAACGTGATAACGCTTGCCAGTAATCATGTATATGATAGAGGCGCACCGGGGATCGAGGATACTGTTGCCGGTCTTCGGGGTTATGGGATTGCAGTCACCGGGGCCGGGATGAATGTTGATGAGGCCCGGGCACCGGCTATCATCGAGCGCGATGGAACAAAATTTGGTTTTCTGAGTTACAATTGTGTCGGCGCGCCGGGGCAATGGGCCACTTTTGACAAACCGGGATGTGCTTATGTGCATATTATTTCCCATTATGAAACAGCCACTAATCCCGGTGGTACCTGTGATGTCTATACTTTCGCTGAACCGCGAAGCCTTAAAGCAATGGAAGCCGATGTCCGGAAGCTAAGACCGCTTTGCGATGTTCTTGTAGTTGCATTCCACAAAGGTATAGGATCTTCGACCAAACTGGCAATGTACGATCAACAAGTAGCGTATGCCGCAATTGACGCCGGCGCTGATCTGATACTGGGTCATCATGCGCACATGCTTAAAGGAATTGAGAATTATAAGGGGAAGGCTATTTTTCACGGTTTAGGTCAATTCGTTCCGGTTGTGGCTGGACTGACCGATGCACAAATAAAGGAACGCCGTATTTCCCGCCCGCCAAACCTTTCCGGCGTTTACAATATCCAACAAACCCCGGATCAGTATCTGACGATGATCGCTAAGTTTTTGATTAGTGACAAGAAAATTTCACGCCTGAGTTATCTCCCGGTTTTAGTCAATGAGCAGCGTCAACCTGAGGTAGTCAAACATGATCACCGTGGACAGCAAGTATTTGATTTTATGGAGATGCTGAACAAAGAAGAAGATCTTAATACCGGTTACGAGTGGGAAGACGACGAAGTAGTGGTCCGGTTGCGCTAAACATAGTCACCTTCATCGTTGTTCCTGAAGCAAATTTGGAAGATTTGGATCCCGGTGAGGACTTAATGCCTCATCGACTTTTTTAAGTTCTGATCTATCCAGAACCGTGCCGCATAGAAACTTAGTAAGCTAGGCCCTCCGGAACCCATCCACACCCCATGGACTTGGGCGTTATAGCCCTTAAGCCATGGTTGACAGAGCGCGTATTGCCGGGGATGGAGGAGTGATACTACGTAATGTTGTCGTGCGGTATATTCATTCGCTTCTTTAAGTATTTGCTTTAACTGATCCAAACTGGTCGCGGCCTCGGCTTTAGGATAGTAAGCGTCAAAAACAGGGTCGCTAACCATGTTGAAGTTTTTTGACAAGCCCGTGTAAAAATTGGTTATGATCCTTATTGGGGCTTTGGTATGACCAAGTGGTCCGTAAGGTCTATAAACCAGCTGTTCGTGCTTATGGCTCTTTACGACAAACTCCAACCAATCGGAAGTGGCCATTGTCCTGATCTCCATATCAATACCAACCTGTGCAAAATAAGACTTGACCATTTGCAACAAATCCATATCTCCGGCAGTATCGGCTATTACGTGCGTACTGAACCCGTTGGGATAGCCCGCTTCAGCGAGAAGTTTCCTGGCTTCGGTTGGGTTATATGAATATTGCTCTTTTACATCTTGAGGCCAGGTCTCATAAACTCCACCCCATTCCACACCCATTTCACTCGAACACAATGAAGAAGGGTCAGCAGACGTAGCGCCGGCGTAATGGATCCTGGCTATTGCCGGGAGATCTATCGCCAACTGTAGCGCCTTTCGGACTCTGATATCATTAAAAGGCGCTTTATCATTTCGCATTTGTATTGTAATTGCAGGTCCTCCCGAAGTAGGTATTTGTATTATTTCAGGATTCGTATTCTGAATTAATAGCGCCTGCTCTGCCGAAATGGAAGGAATGATATCAATTTTGCCCGCTCGCATCTCCGCGGCTGCCGAAGCATCGTCAGGTATAATAAGGTATTTGAGCCTGTCCACGTAAGGCAGTTTATTCTGTGGATAACGCTCATCGTATGCCCAATAATCAGAATTCTTGATCATCTCCGCCGATTTGCCGGAGGTAAAATCCTTTAAAATAAACGGACCCGTACCTATTGCGTGGTGCCAATCGTTAACGTCCCCCCATTTCTTTACAGCTTCAGGATTCTCTAGACACGACGCCTGACTGATATCATGTATCCTTTCTATCATTAATTCAGGGGTAAGTTCCTTAAATTTAAAGGTCACTGTGTACTTATCGGTAGCGGTTACCGATATCAGATCCTGGATCCTGTCCCGCGACGGGCAAGGTTTGTCATAACCCCCGCCCATTCCATACATCCGGTTAAAGTGAAAAACCACATCATCGGCTACAAATTCGCGCCCATTGGCGGGCGGTATATTCTGCCAGTGAATTCCTTTACGCAAATGAACTACATGAGTATAATGATCCGGAAACTCCCATGATTCTGCCATATTACCTTTTACATATTGGACAGGGTGCCATGCCAGTCTGTAATCCCATACTGACGGATTTACTGTCCAGTCGTCCGCTGCCATTTTTTCCAGCCATGCACCGTATATACTGGTAAGTCCCTCAGTGAAATAAGGGTCAAAATTCACTATGTTTCTGTCGGCTCGAATAACTATTTCATCACCGTACTGCGGTTTAGCAAGTTTATCCCACCAATGGCCTTTATTTTCCATAATATTTCCCCTTTCTTGACGCACTGCAGATTACGACACCGGTTAGCTAAAAATTATCAGGAGGGCGAGGAGAATTCTCCTCGCCCTCCCTCAGGTTACTGATTCTTACCTTGGATTGTCAACAAAAGCTGGTTTTAACGGTTGAGGTGCTAATACCCCAACTTCTTTTTTAGAGCCTGATCAATCCATATTCTTGATATCATGGGTACCTGGTCGTGGTATCCGGAGTCTACCTCACCGAAGTAATTCTTTAACCACGGCCAATAACAATTGAGAATAGCCGGATCTGCTAAAGGAATGTATCCGGCATCGGCTAGCATATCCTGAGCCAGTTGCGTCATCTGAGTCTGGCGTTTGACCGGGTCCATTTGTGTCGTGGTCGCAACGCTCTCGATATCAAGAGGTTCTCCCGCTTTATATGTGGAGCCCAGTGTATTACCCTGCACATAAAGAATTGGCGTCAATGGATTCGCAGTGGCTACTGACCACTCAAGGAACCCTTTGTAGGAGCGGGCTGTTTTGATTGCGGTGAGCGCTACTTGATCCGTTGGCTGAAGCGTAACCACAACTCCCGCTTTAGCCCACTCGGAGGCGACAATTGATGCTACATTTGCCTGAATTGGGTCGGCGGAATTGTAACTCAATGTTGTCGGAAAACCATTTGGATATCCGGCATCGGATAACATCTGCTTGGCCTTGGTCAGGTTATAAGTAAACAGAGCTTGAATTGATGCCGGTTCTTTTTCCAACGGCGTGTAGGAGGGATTTCCTGAAGATACAGGCCAACCAAGAATGTTGCCGTCGCCCCACACCAGTTTCATTATTGTACTAAAGTCGGTAGCCATCATTAAAGCTTGACGGACACTCAGGTTACTCAGGGGCTGGGAATCAATTCTATTGATGTAAAATATTAAAACCTGAGCGGATATCCATTTGGTTTGGATCAGATCGGGAGATGTTTTTTTCAGCGTGTCCCCATTGCTGAGAGGAACTCTGGACCACAGGTCAATCTTTCCGGTGCGTAAAGCGGCTAATTCGGTTGAGGCATCAGGAATAACCGGATAAGTAAGCGAATCTATAAACGGCATTTGATATTGTTTCCCGTTAATTGTCGTCTTCCCCCAGTAGTTGGGGTTCTTGGTGTAAGTAGCGGAAGAACCGGAGACATAATCCGTCAAGATAAACGGTCCGGTACCGACTGCATTTTTCCAGTCGGCGCCCCCGGCATTAGCGGACTCAGGACAAAATGGAACACCTGAATTTCCGCCATAAACGAGGTAAAACGGCCAGTTAGAGTTATAAGTATTAAAGTCCCATCTTACTGTGTATTTGTCAACGGCAATTACGTCTTTAACCCAGGTAAAGCTGGGTGCGGATGCCGGTGCAGTTATGAGACGCATTCCGGTGAAAGCTGCATCGGTGGCAGTAAGTTCTCTTGCCGCCATGCCGATGTGCTGGTTACCCGTCCACATGATTCCCTGTCTCAGGTGGAAGGTCACAGAAATCGGGTTTGTGTTAAACTCCCAACTTTGTGCCAGTTGACCGCCCAGGAATTGATCAGGAACGTATGTTGTCAACTGAAATGAGTATTGATTACTCCCTCTCGGCCCGTAGGTTTCGATATCTCCAAATCCATACCATTCAAGATACGGATTTACCCAGACGCTTGTAGATGACCCTCTTTGACTTGTATCGATGTCCCAGCTCGGTGGGTCTGCGAAAGCCTGATCTGTTAAAACAGTCATGCTCCCGCCATATTTTGGTTCATTGGCAGCGGTTGTCGTCGTTGTCGATACTTTTGTGGTCGTAGGGGGCGCTACCGTTGTCGACGTTTTTGTTGTTGTCGACGCAGGTGCAGTTGTTGATATTGTGGTGGTTGACGTTGTTGTCTGCTGCGCACACGCGCTCAGCACCAAAGTCGCAACTAACAATAAACTCAACCCCACCCATAA